>Ga0209100_1001365_pt1 | contig 16936 bp, 7 predicted proteins | sample lystaG_FD_185480 | JGI IMG/M metagenome (GOLD analysis project Ga0209100, IMG submission 185480) | Glacier valley bacterial and archeal communities from Borup Fiord, Nunavut, Canada, to study Microbial Dark Matter (Phase II) -... | ecosystem: Environmental > Aquatic > Freshwater > Ice > Glacier ...
GCCCAACCGATTTCGGATCAGATACCAATTTCCCCGTACAATCTATGGTTAGCAGTAGTGGTGGTATCAGGAATTTCGTATATCAGCTACCTTCTCAAAAAATTTGTTTTCCCCGATTCAGGAATTATATTAACCGGTATTCTTGGTGGTTTGTATAGCAGCACTGCAACAACTGTAATTATTGCCCGACGCGAAAAAAAGGGAAGCGCTGGTAAACAAGTAGTATCAGCCATCATGATAGCTAATGGAATGATGTATTTGCGCATACTTGTTCTGGCATTTTTATTCAATCGGGCCATTGCATCAGTATTAGCTATTCCATTTCTAATTCTTTTTGTGATATGTATTGTTCTTTCTAAAATATCGCGTAAACATGATGATATGATTTCGCCATCCTCGTTAGAAAGTATAGAAATCGCCAGTAATAAAAACCCGTTAGAACTTAAGACGGCTGCCGTCTTTGGATTACTATTTGTTTTCTTTGCAATTGTCACTGAATATGTTATGAAATCCTATGGAAGCTCCGGGATTACAACCCTTGCTTTTATCGTCGGCGTTACTGACATCGACCCTTTTCTGCTTAATCTGCTTCAACACCAGGGTGGTATCACGGAAACAATTGTAGCACTTGCCATTATTAATGCTACAAATAGCAACAATATTCTAAAACTGATTTATGCGTTGGCACTGAGCAGCAAAAGCCTAAACAAAAGTCTGATATTCAATTTTTCTATACTTATCATTTCCGGACTTGTTGTTTCTATGCTATTCTATCTTGTATAAGATATATATTTTAGAAAAATTCATGATATGTCGTTGAAATGAACGGCGAACTTTCACACTCAATTCCCTTAAATACAAAATCAGGGAATATTCCATCCCGCACGAACCTGATAATTTGTAAAATTATTTTTTCCACAATAAATTATTTTGATTTGTGTAAACATTTTAATCGAAATCATTTTTTGTGTAAAATAATAGCTAATTTAGTCGCAAATTTCCATCAAAGTACAAATCAGCATATAAATCAATTTTGCTAGTCAGTAAATTACAGACATATAATACATTAAAATTCTCATTTCAGGCAAAGTCAACTATTCAAGGATGAAAAATTGTAGATATCTATTATTCATAGCGACTCAGCTTGTTTCATTGTTGGCTTTAGGACAAGATCAACAGCTAAGATTTGAGCGGATCGGAACAAAAGAAGGATTGTCAGATCCAAATGTCATGTGTATTACACAGGATAGCCGTGGATTTATATGGGCAGGCACCCGTTATGGATTGAATCGCTACGATGGTTATCAATTCAAAGTATTTTTCAATGACGTTAATGTTCCGGAAAGTATTAGTCACGACTACATTAGAGACATTTTCGAAGATTCGAAGCAGAATATATGGATTTCCACAAGCGGCGGTGGATTCAATAAATTTGATCGTAAAAAAAATAATTTTACTCATTACCTTAATCAGCCTGATAATCCCAATAGTCTTTCCGGAAATGTCGTTTACAAAATTATAGAAGGCAGATCTGGAAATTTATGGATTGCTACCAGTGAGGGTTTAAATCTATTTGATGAAAAGACAAATCATTTTGTCCGATTTCTAAACGATAGAACCAATTCCACCACCATCAGTGATAGCGACGTCACTACTGTGTTTGAAGATAGCTATAATAATATATGGGCTGGAACAAAAAAAGGCGGATTGAACTGTTTTGTGAAAAAAGACAGCACCTTCATCCATTACCAGGCCGATAGTACCAACACCGGAGCAATCTCCGGGAATAATATATCTGCAATCTTTGAAGACAGCAAACACCGGCTTTGGATTGGGACTACAGGCGATGGGCTAAATCTTTTTGAACCTGAGTCGGGAAATTTTCGCAAATTCAAACACACATCCAGTTCTAACTCTTTAAGCAACAATTTTATACTATGTATCGCCGAAGATTCCGAAACTAATCTTTGGATCGGAACAGAAAATGGAGGAATAAGCCTTTTCAATTATGATTTACAAAAATTCAGAACTTACGTCTACGATGAGATTGACGATAGTAGTTTGTCCACAAACTCTGTGCATTCAATAACAAAAGATAACGTTGGCAATATGTGGGTTGGTTTATTTGCCGTAGGAATGAACCTGCATAATAAAGGCAGCGAAAGTTTTAACCATTTCAAACGTACCTCATCGAAAAGTAGTCTTTCAAACAACTTGGTTTTAAGTATTTGCGAGGATAACAACGAAAATTTATGGATTGGATCAGATGGTGGTGGGTTAGATCGCACGGACCTGAAAACCGGTGAATCTTATCATTATAAAAATAATCCCGGTCAGAACAGCTTAGCAGGTGATTATGTCCTCGCAATGGCCGATGATGGTGAAAACAACCTGTGGATAGGAACATGGGGAAACGGACTTAGCAAGTATAATCGCAAAACTAAGATATTCAATAATTTTAAATATAACGAAAATAATACCAAGGGGATTAGCGGCAATAACATATATGCCATTACGATCGCAAGGGATCGCAAAATATGGATTGGTGCCTATGGCAGCGGATTGGATTTATATGACGTGCAAATGAACCAATTCTTCCACTTCAAATATAACAAAGACGACCCCAAAAGTTTAAGTAGCAATAACGTTTACACAATTCTTGAAGACAAAAACGGCAACATATGGTGTGGAACTGCTGAAGGAGGTATCAATCTCTTCGAACCCAAAACCAAAAGTTTCATCAGATTCAATAAAGAAAATAAAAATTTGATGTCCAATACTGTATATCATTTGCTCGAAAGCAGATCGGGAATAATTTATGCTTGTACCCCTGGAAGTGGACTAAACTATTTCGATCAGTCAACACATTGTTTTATTCCGATTGTAACCTCTAATAAATTTGCGAGCGAATACATCTATGCCGGCGTAGAAGATCTGAAAGGCAATATATGGGTTAGTACAAATAAGGGAATATCGAAATACGATCCGAAAACAAAAACCATAAATAACTATTCGGTAGAGGATGGATTACAAGGTGATGATTTTAAACCCCATTCCGCTTTCAGCGCAAAATCTGGCATGCTTTATTTTGGAGGAAACAACGGATATAACTCGTTTTTCCCAGACAAGATTTTAGAGAAATCATATCATCCGACAATTGTGCTAACTGATTTTCAAATCTTCAAAAAAAGCGTCCCGATTACACAACACAAGAATGACCCATCACCCCTGGAGCAGGATATCTCGGAAACCAAATCAATAACCTTAAATTATAAGCAGTCTGTTATCACCTTCGAATTTGCAACGCTCGATTATTCCTCTGCGGGTAAAAAAATTTACGCGTATCAGTTGGAAGGGTTCGACAAAGATTGGAATATTGTAGGGAGAAAAAACTCCGCCACCTATACTAACCTAGATCACGGCGAGTACATCTTTAAAGTAAAAAGCCAAAACAACTCAGGCAAATGGTCATCCGAAATTCTGACCCTTCATTTGACAATTACTCCTCCTTTTTGGTTAACATGGTGGTTTAAAATACTCTCATTTATCTTCATCGCCGGAAGTCTTTATGGTTTATACAAATATCGGGTGAGATCCATCAAGCTGCAAAGGAATAGACTGGAAATGCTTGTAAATAAACGAACTGAGCAAATCAAAGAACAGTCGCAAGAATTGAAGCAACTCAATAATGATTTGCAAAATCAGTCGGAAGAGTTGCAATATCAAAAGATGATGGAGCACAAGGCACGTCAGGAGGCAGAATACGCCAATCACGCCAAAAGCACTTTTCTGGCAACGATGAGCCATGAAATACGCACCCCAATGAATGGTGTTATTGGGATGGCTTCTCTTTTATCTGAAACACAACTCAATGCAGAACAGCGTGAATACAACGATACAATATTGACCTGTGGCGAGAATCTAATAACCGTTATTAATGACATTCTCGATTTCTCGAAAATTGAATCGGGAAACATGGAAATAGAACAGGAAGATTTCGATTTGCGAAGCAGTGTCGAGGAAGTGATGGATCTCTTTTCACAAAAGGTAGCCATTAATGGTATTGACCTGATATATCAGATTGATCTGGATGTTCCTGCTCAGATTGTTGGCGATAACCTAAGGCTAAAGCAAATTCTTATAAATCTGATTAACAATGCGATTAAGTTTACCCACAAAGGTGAAGTTTTTCTCAAAATATACCTGATATCAAAAGATCCGGAAAGTTCTAAGATTGTATTGGGATTTCAAGTCAATGATACAGGAATTGGAATTCCTGAAAATAAAATCGAAAGTTTGTTCGCTGCATTTACTCAAGTGGATGCCTCAACTACTCGCAGGTATGGAGGTACCGGATTGGGTCTCGCTATTTCGCAACGGCTTGCAAGACTGATGGGAGGAGAAATAAAAGCTGAAAGTCAATTCGGAATCGGTTCTACTTTTATTTTTTCGATTCAAAGTTCAATAAGCGCTAAAATCCAAATGATGCCTCCTTCCGGAAACCTGAGCGAACTTCAAGGTAAAAGGGTATTAATTGTTGATGACAATCAAACCAATCTGAAGATTCTTAAGATTCAACTTGAACAATGGAAATTAAATACTTATCTGGCATCATCGGCAAAAGAAGCACTTGCCTTTTTGAATTACGATGAAAGCGAGACGATCGATCTGGTAATTACCGATATGCAAATGCCTGAAATGGATGGAGTTGAACTTGCATCTGCCATCAGAGTCCGAAAAAATCCACCTCCGATAATTATGCTAAGCTCCATTGGAGACGAAACCAAGAAAATCTACCCCGACTTGTTTGCATTTATTCTAACTAAACCAGTCAAACAACAACGACTTATTAAAAGCCTACAGGTTGTATTCGCACCACAAAAAAAATACGCAGTTTCGGAAGAAACGCCACATGGTATTTTATCATCTTCATTTGCAGATGATTATCCCCTAAGTATACTTATTGCAGAAGATAATCTGATTAATCAGAAACTGATAGAAAGAATTCTGCATAAGCTTGGATATCAAACAGACACTGCTCCTGACGGGGTTCAAGTGCTTGATGCACTGGTGAAGAAAGATTATAATGTGATTTTAATGGACGTTCAGATGCCTGAAATGAACGGACTCGAAACAACTCATGCTATTCGTCAAATGGCCATTGGGCAGCCCTATATCATTGCGATGACGGCAAACGCGATGTCAAAAGACAGAGAAGACTGCCTGAAAATCGGAATGAACGATTACATTGCCAAACCCATGAGACTGGCAGAGATTACGAAAATTCTTAAAAACGCAGCAAATTATTTCGCAGAAAAAACCAACGTGTATTGAATAATAAATGCCCAACTTGTAACACACTTTACCTGGCGTTTTTCAGAAATCCAACACATATCAGAATAAAAGTTTAAAAGTGTATATATTTTTTACATTTACAATTATTTTTTGCTTTTTGTAATATTTTTTTCTTTTTGCTTTGCGAATGTAAATTATTTATTATATTTGCACTCAATAATCATTGCATATTATACAAAAATTGATTTAATAGCATTAAATCAATCACTGCAATCAACAAGCGATTGATAAAAATTTTCAGATGATACATTCAGCTTCAAACAAAGACTTCTTTGTAGCAGAAAATTCGCAAGGCGGATATCTGACAAACACTTTTGCAGAAGGATACCCACTCAGTATACTTATTGCAGAAGATAATATTGTCAATCAAAAACTGATCGAAAGAATTCTACGCAAACTAGGTTATCAAATAGATATCGTATCAGACGGGCTACAGGTACTAAATTCTATTGTTAGGAAAGAATACAATGTCATTCTGATGGATGTTAGGATGCCCGAAATGGATGGACTTGAAGCAACGCACGCTATCCGTCAAATGGGAATTGTGCAACCTTATATCATTGCAATGACAGCAAATGCAATGTCAAACGACAGAGAGGAATGCCTCTCTTATGGGATGAACGATTATGTCGCTAAGCCACTCTCAACAAATGAGATTATCAATTCTCTAAAAAATGGGTACACTTATTTCACTAAAAAAATATAATACTTTTTCAACTAAAACGTGTCAGCAAATATTCTCCACAACTCCAAAAAACAGCGCCTTGCAGCGCTTTTTTTTGTTTATCATCTAAATCTGAAAGAATAGTCTAAACTTCTGGTTTAAGGTCGTTTTATAATTTTCCGGACTACAACCTGACCATCTGTGTTTGTCGCTTGTAAAAGATAGACTCCCGAGCGAAGGTCTCCGATGTTCAATTGATTTTCGACACCCTCGATATTCGACAATTGAAATTCTTTTACTTTGATTCCTCCAATGCTAAAGACTGAGATGCTTTTAATCTGATCGACGGAAATAACATTAATAAAATCAGTTGTCGGATTCGGGTAAATAATCAGGTGATTCGGGTCAGCATATCCATCTTCAATTCCAGTAAACAATGGCTCACCGAAGTTCTGTGTCGAATAGATTTTATACTCTCCAGGCTCGAGAAGCATCGATTGCGAAGTTGCAGCCACATTGATCGATTTCTTTCCGAAATAGTCATACCAAGTGCCGGTTTTCTGAAACTCTAATGTTGTATTTGCAGTTGCCAAACCAAAATTACCGGCAATTAACACATGTTCCCCATTCAAATTCAACTTGATCCACTTAATTTCTCCGGCCAATGATTGTGTAAAATCGGCTGGTGTAAAAATCGGGTACTTCTTTTTCAGGTAAACCAATTTTGAATAGACCTGAAACAACAGGGCCCTATCAGCCATATTTTTATACTCCCAATGAATTGGCTTTTCGCCGGTTCGTCCATTTTGGTCAATTGAAATATCGTAACCCAACTCACCAAACTGCCAGATCATTTTAGGTCCCGGAATAGGGATAAAAAGGGCCGCAGTTAAAGCGGCACGGCTTAACGCAACAGAAGAAGTTTTAATATTGTATGAACCTAACGCGTTTCCATAGGTAATACACTTGTACAACATCCGTTCTTCATCGTGGCTTTCCATGTAGCCAACCGACGAAGGCTTGCTCCATCCCCGATTAACGTACGAAGCCCAGCTAAGATCCGACTTGCCATTCTCATTATACCCCATCGCCGCTTCGGAGGCACTCCCACTCATATTGCCCCACAGCAGAATTCCTTTTTTATAATTTGCCAATTCTTTTTCTTCAGAATTATCGGCAAGGTGTTCAAAAATGACAATGGCTCCTGGCTTCCGTTTCCAGATCTGATCGGCCATACGTTCAAGATTTGCAACGCGTTGCCCGTCATACAAGCTTCCCCATGTATCAGAAGAGGTTTTGATGTTGTTCGAAAATCCTTTTGTAAAGTCGAACCGAAATCCATCAATTTTATACTCACTCATCCAGAAGGAGCTGATGCTATCAACAAGTTCACGGGTTGCAGTGCTCTCATGGTTAAAGTCATAACCCCACTGTGCATCGGGATTTGTAAAATTGCTTTGAATATTGTACCATGGATTTTGAGCAGTCGGTTTCGAACCATCAAAATAGAGTTGAACAAAAGGACTTTGACCATACGAATGGTTTAACACAAGGTCGATTACCGTGGCAATTCCCCGTTTATGGCATTCGTCAACCAATCGCTTTAAATCATTCTTTGGACCATAGTATTTATCGGGTGCAAAATAAAACGAAGGATTATAACCCCAGCTCGAGTTTCCTTCAAATTCATTTACTGGCATAAGCTCAAGAACATTGACGCCCAATTCCTTTAAATAATCAAGATGGTTGATCACGCCAGCATAAGAATGTAGTTCGTCGAAGTCGCGAACATGACATTCATAAACCACCATTGTATCGGCGCCCGGTACATTAAAACTGGTGGTCTGCCAGGAATACGCCTGCTGATTAGTTTGCAAAACGCTTGCATTTCCTTCTGTTTTACCAACAGGATAAGCGATTAATCCGGGATAGGTTGTACTCGTAATAAATTTATCATTGTTGGGATCGCTAATTTTTTCGGTATACGGATCAGCAATTTTCAACTGACCGTCGACAAGGTATTGAAATGGATACTCTTTCCCTGGGGTGAGGTTTGTGAGGTCGATCCAGTAGTAATCACCATCTTTTTTCATCTGGTAAGCCGAGGATGGCAACCAGTTGTTGAATTCGCCCAATACATGAACATACGATTTATAGGGAGCCCATAATACCAGTCGCGCAGCTTGCTGATCGACATAGCTAATTCCTTTCTTCGCTCCGGTTGGGAGCGGTTGAACCACCTGACTGGTAAGAACTGAAACAAAAACAGAATCAGCAACGCTTTTGGTACCATCCGTCGCAATCACTTTTAACCAATAGTCGCCCGCTTGCGAAAAGGAAAATGTATTATCCAATTGGGTACCATTAACAGTTTTAACCAGGACATTATTTTGAAGAAGCCGGATATCGGATGCGACTGTTGCTGAAGCTGAAAACAGAAATGGTGTATTGAGTGCCACCACAGAAACGCCGGATGATGGTTTTGTGATCGCAACATTTAATCCTGCCTCAAAAACATCCATCAAAATATCTTTCCCTCCTGTTGCTTTTCCTTCTTTGGTCTGATCGGCACTTCGGAAAACGAAGGCCATCTGTTTAATTTTTTCGCCGACCGGAACTCCATAGAAACTCCGGATATCGGGTGTAATTTCGAGTGTATAAGTGTTTGCGGTAACCCGCGTCAGTTTAGCTTTTGGAAGGTTGGTTGTCCAGGTTGCAATCACATATTTCCAATCTGCTGCTGAAGTACTTTGATCAGTAATAACTCCCGTATGGGCATATATGTCACCCGTATAATCTTTCAATCCGGCGTTTCCCTGTGTGGCATCAAAGGTAATGGTGACGGGTTTGGTTTCGTTTGGCAATGCAGGATTGGAGGTCACCTGACCAAAAAAATGCAATGGAATCAGAATCGATAAGATAAGAAAACTGATACGGGTCATAACTTTCTTTTTAGTAGTGAGAAAAGATTACCAGACAGGCCCGGTTTCTTAGGATTAAGCCGTCAGGACGGCGGGAATGAAATAGTCTATCAATAACAAATCTATCGTAGACTTGTTCGTCAATTCTATATTTTATAAACCCTGTCAGGTTTTTGAATTGCCTGACAGGGAGTATAGTAAGCATTTTTAATTTTAAAACATTTCTTACAAAACAGCGCCATTTCCGGTTTTGAAATTCAAATTGACAGTATGTGCGCCTGCTGTAACCGTGACACGTGATTGATCTCCACCCGTACCACGGAATTCAATCTTACCACCTAAGATCATGAATTCGGATTGCCACCAATCGGTAAACCAGGGATGCCATGCATACATACGTAATTCATCGGCGGCTAAAGTCTTTGTGACTTTAACAACGCTATTGGCATTATCAACGGTGAATAAACCTGCTGCATTGCCTGTATCCCACGAACCAATAGTATTTCCCATCAGGTAAACTTTTGGATCGGCAATTGCAATTTTGTTAGTAGTTAAATCAACTACAACCATGTAATAACCGGCAGTACCAGGGACTGAAATATTGTCACCTCCTTTGTCGTATACGCCAGCAGTTGCGTTGCCAGTCTTGCCAAAATCGTCTTTCCATTCTTTTTGAGGAGCAAATTTAAAACCACCTGTAGCTTCGAGCCAAACGATTTTCCAAAATAAATTAGGATGGCTATTAACAGCGACCATTGGAAGATTAACAGATGCCCAATCCCAACCACCAACACCATCGCCAATCATAAACAAAGCCGATGGATAAGCAGCTACAACTTTGTAGGTCATTGCGCTCAAGTCAATAGTTACTTTATATTTTCCGGAAGGGGAAGGAGTAGTTATTGCATCCGGGTCACTTCCACCGCCCAGGTTTGCACCTAAGATACCGGCAGCCTGACCTGTAGCCTGACCCCATTGTGGTTGCCATGCTCCCAAAGTCTGAATGAACTTCATACTTTTTGCGGCAGTAAGGTCTAAAATTGCCTCATAAATACCAGGAGTTGATGTTTGGCTAATTTTAACAGCAATATTATTGTCCCATCCCGCTGCAGTTCCATCGCCTAATGCATAAATTGCATCAGGTAAGGCGGCAGTTTTAAACGATACTTCAGGTCCATATCCTGTACCTGCACTGTTTGTTGCGTAAGCACGCACATAATACGTTGTAAAGTGCTTCAGCCCTTTCAATGAGCTTGTAAATACACCTAGACCCGTTCCGTCGGTAGTTTTGCCATCGGCCGTTGTCGGATTACTTTTGATACCAAAACAAATACCACGTGCGGTGACATCAGCACCACCTAAGGCGGTAACATTACCACCTCCAGTAGCCGTAAAGCTCGTGATGGCCGTTATGGCGGCAGTCGTAACTGTAGGAACAATAGGTAAAGTAGTAAAAGAATACTCTTCACCATAAATTGTCCCTTCAGCATTCGTTGCGTAAGCACGAGCGTAATATTTAGTAGCGAATTTAAGACCACCTACTTTTACCTTATAAGCTGCCGAGGTTGTCTGACCTGTGTAAACAACCTTGTTATTAGCAATTGTCGGTGCGGCTGCTGTATTATAACAAACCCCTTTTTCTGTATATCCATCACCTTCTGCGACCACAAAACCGACGATGGTTGCTGAGTCAGATTTGATATTCAACACCTGGGTTGTAGCAAGCGTCGGAGCCAGTCTGATATCCGATTTCTCCTTTGTGCATGCACCAGCAAAGATGGTTGCAATAACAAGGATAGCCAATAATCTATTCATCATTTTTCTTTTCATGAGAAAATATTTTGTCGATTTAAATAGTTGGAGTAAAAACTACCTTCTTCGGAGTTGTTTCCAAAAATAGTTTTATTATATATTTGCCCGGCGCTATATCATCAATGTTTGCGCTATCAGTAGTGCCATCATTTTGGTACAGATTATTAAGATCATGTCCCTTAGGATTGTATGCAATATTTACAGCAGCCCAACTATTATGAGTACGGAATTTTAGACCTCCAGCCGTAACAATCTTGGTAATATTCCAGGTATGGTCGGTAAAATTATAAACCATTTTGGTGTCATTATCCCAGCCACCAACTGCATCTCCAATAATACCAATCGTAACATCAGCAATTGTCATTTTCATAACGCCTGAATTGATATCGGCTGTAATATTGTAAGCTCCGGCACCAAGGGCAATTGCAGGTCCGTTTTCGGTTAAGGGACAGGTAAGTGCATCTGCTGGCAGTATGCCACCATATTTTTTACTGTCATCCTTATTGGTGAACTGGAAAGCTGTACCATCAGTATAAACCCAACCCGTATAAACCTTATTGTCTGCAGGAGAAGTGATTCCCTGTGCTGTTCCGGCAACAGTTAAAGCCAATGTAGGAGGACCATAAGTAGTCGCATCAACAGATTTGACAGCAGAACTATATTCATATGAACCAGTACCGCTACTTAAAGACAAGACAGACCTCATTCGGAAATCAACAGTTGATACCTTGTCAGCAGGAAATTTAGTAAGCAATTTTGCATCAAGATCGGCAACTGATATTTTCATTGAAAGATCCTGATTATCACTAAGAATGGAAAGTACATCCACAAAATTATTACCTTTTGCACAAGCTTCGAGGTAGTATGTTACCGACGCCTGGAAACCAACATTAACAGGAGTACCAATAAATTCCAACATATTCAATCCATTGGCTCTTTTCAGCGTCAAATTGGGTACCGTAGTGATTGTTGGCGCAATTGGGCTGTCCAACAATACTGCTTTTGTTCCTTCCTTCTCACAAGAAAACAAAAGTCCGATCAACCCAATGAAAGTTAAATATATAAATATTTTCTTATTCATTTTTCAGAAGTATAAAGAATTAATAACCAGTATTTTGTTTCAAAGATGGGTTCGCTCCTAAATCGTTTGAAGGAATAGGATACAAATCGCGGTAGCTCTCTGTTGCGGCTCCTGCTTCTACTTTACCCTTCCATGGCCAAACATAGGTCCCTGCAGTAAATTTGCCAAAACGGATAAGGTCTGTCCTGCGATGACCTTCCCAGTACAGTTCGCGTGAGCGTTCGTCAAGAAGAAAGTCCAATGTCAACTGACCGGCAGTAATATTTCCGGTGGTATTACCGTAGGACCTAACACGTAAAGCATTTACATATCCTAAAGCGGTAGCTGCATCACCAGTTGTTGCCCCTCTGACAACGCCTTCAGCATACATCAGGTATATGTCTGCAAGACGGAACATCGGATAATCAGTATCTACAAAGTCTGGATGCGCATGAGCTGCAGCAGCACCTGTAGAAGTTAGATTTGAGTATTTGGTAATTGCCCATCCGTCGGTGAACTGGCCGATATCGGCGATATCAAGTTTCTGTCCATCAGACCAGAACATTGCCCTTTTATCAGTTTTGCCACTGTTGTCAGCAAATTTGTTAACAAAGGCCTTCGTGGTACGGATTCCACCCCATCCACCGCCAACACCAAACTGTGCAGGTGGCATAGTTCCACCAATTTGAGCATGAACAAGATAAGTCATTCCGCCATATGTCTGGGTATTTTTACCATCAGAAGTGATTGGAAGAATTATTTCAGGGCTTAAATTATTATCAGCGGTGAAATTATTCGCGTATTTTGGAGCAAGCGTATAAGTAGATGCTAATACCTTTTTACAATAAGTTACGCAGTCAGCATTCCGCTCAGTCCCTGTATATACTTTTGCATTCAAATAAAGTTTAGCTAAAAGCGTCCATGCAGCACCTTGATCAGCTCTCGCATATTCAAATCTTGGAGCGCCCAATTCATTCTCGATAGCCTTCAACTCAGTTTCGATGTAGGTAAACAATTCGGCACGGGTTGTTTGTTTCGGGAAAAAAGCCCCCGGAGCATCTGCTTCCGTAACAAAAGGTGGATTTCCAAACATGTCGATCGCATGTGAATAAGCCAATGCACGAATAAATCTTGCTTCTGCATGATACTTTACAATGTCTGCATCGGTATTGCCTGCAGTTGCCCTGATGTATTCGTTGCTAAGAGCTACCGTATACATAATTCTGGAATAGATAGCAGCTATAAATACATCATTCGGAGCCCATGTTTGCCAATGGAAGTCTTTGATTGAAGCATCATTCCATGCCATAACAGCCTCGTCGGTACTTAATTCCTGTGCATTCCAGTATTGACGAAGGTAATTTGAAAATCCCTCATCAATTCCGGCGATATCAGGCTGTCCCGATGGACCTTGCTGTCCACTCACGGCAAATGTGGCATACAGCTTTGCAAGTCCCTCTTTGTAGGCTGCAGGCGTACTGTATACAGTAAGTGAAGTAACGATATTTGGATCTTTCGGAGTAACATCCAGGTCTTTAACGCAAGAGGTAAACATCAGCGCGGTAAAGAGAACTACTAGTGATTTTATTTTATTGTTTTTCATGTCGTATTCTTATTTAAAAATTAGAATGTAAGATTTACGCCAAGTACAAAGACTCTCGGACGAGGATAAAAGTTATTGTCAATACCACCATCTACTTCAGGATCGAGTCCTTTATACTTGGTGATTGTAAAGACATTTTGTACGGTAAAGCTCAAACGCGCTTTTACATACTGATCGAAATTATATCCGACACTCATGTTATCCATTTTAAAGAAAGAAGCGTTCTCAATATAAAAATCAGAGAAATACTGTGTATTGGTAAACTTCGCGTTGTTAACCTGTTTTGGAATATTATTGAAGAATCCGGACTGATTATAAACGGTTGAGTAAAGTGCACCTGAAGCAACATTATTGTAAGCATAGTTACCGATGTTCGCTCTTCCTGCAAATGAGAAATCCATATTTTTATAAGAAACCCGTGAATTAATTCCCAACGTAACATCAGGAGCAGGTTTTTTGTAATGGTATTTGTTCAGGTTATTACTTGTTACAGTTCCACCTTTCCCGGTACGGTCAACATAGAGCCCTTCAATCGGCATACCATTTGACCCATAGACCTGCTGGAAAACGAAAAATGAGTTGGCAGGGTATCCGACACGCTGATTCTGGATAAAGTTTCCAACTCCGCCACCAATCAATCCAACATCAACTCCTGGATAATTTGGATCATCGGTCTTGGTTAGCTTTGTGATTTTGTTTTCATTATAAGCAGCATTAAAGCCAATACTCCAATTCCAGTCCCTGGACGTTACAACCTGCCCGTTTAAAGATAACTCTATCCCTTTATTCTCCAGATCTCCAACATTGGTTGTCAAAAAGTTAGAGAAGTTACTTCCTGCAGCAATCGGAATAAAATTTAGCAAATCTTTCGTTTGACGTTGGTAAGCATCGATGGTACCCGTAATACGGTTATTCATAAATCCAAAGTCCAGACCTACATTATAAGTCGTGGTTTCTTCCCATTTGATGTTAGCATCATATGGATTAGGACGTAATGTATTGTAGAAGGTATTTCCGAACTGGTATTGAGCAGTTGCTGTACTTCCCCGATAAACAGAAAGATAAGGAAAATCGTTACCAATATCTTGCTGGCCGGTAACACCCCATCCTAACCTTAATTTAAGGTCAGAAACTGTAGCAACATTTTTCAGGAACGATTCATCTTTGATTTTCCAGGCAAAAGCTGCTGCAGGGAAAAGTCCCCATCTGTTGGCTTTCGCAAATCTGGAAGATCCGTCATCACGAAGGGTAGCTGTCAATAAATAACGATCCATAAAAGTGTAATTCAATCGTCCAAAGAAGGAAACCAAATAGTTTTCATTGATGAATTTTGAGTTTTCAGCTACTTGTGTACCATCGCCATTGCGGTTAAATGTCGTTCCTTCCTTGTGGAAATATTGCCATGAATATCCGCCTGTTAAATCAACTCTGCTTTTAATCGATTCCAGATCTTTCACATAGTTAAGGTAGAAATCGAAGAGCTGCGTCTTTCCATCCTGTGTATAATCGTTTTTCCGGCCAATTCCACTTCTATATGTAAAAGCAGCATTATCGCTCGCGTTGTTGTGACCTTTTGTCGTAAAATAGTCATAACCAAGATTCATATTAGCCCTCAGTTCTGGGAGAAAATGAAATTTATAGTCAAACTGTATGTTACCAAGACTGCGTTGAACAGTCGATTTATTATCCGTTTGATTCAACAAAGCAACAGGATTTGAAACACCTATCGGGTTTGGACTACCGTTGGGGTTCATTGAACCGTCTGGCAATACATCCGAAAGATTTACCCATGTATTATATCCTCCAAACTTGGTATTGCTATTATAAACAGGCTGTGTTGGATCGTACGCAACAGCAGAACCAACTGCACCCTGATCACCAAAATTCTGATTTGTATAACTTCCTTTTAAGTTAAGACTAACTTTCAGGTGATTATCAAAAAACATCGGATCTACTCCAATTGCCAACGTGGAACGTTCCATGTCGGTTGTTTTCAAAATACCTTCCTGATCGGAGTACCCGAATGAAGCACGGTACGGCATTTTCTTCAATCCGCCACTGACACTGATGTTTTGATCATGCGCAATGGCAGTCCGATAAATCTCTTTTTGCCAATCGGTATTTTCACGTCCAAGACGGGTTAAACTACCCATACTTAAACCAACAGCACCTTTAGAAGCAAGTTCCAGTGCAAGAGCACGTTGTTCGTCACCAGACATGACATCCATATATTTAGGAACTGTATTAACAGACATCGTTCCATTATAAGTGATTTGCATTGGCTTTCCAACAATCCCCTTCTTGGTGGTTATAAGAATAACACCATTCGAAGCTCTCGATCCGTAAATAGCCGTTGCAGAAGCATCTTTTAATACAGTAAATGTTTCAATATCGTTTGGATTGATTGTAGAAAGCGGGTTCGCTAATCCTGAAATTCCCGAGTTACTTACCGGAAAACCATCGATGATAATTAATGGATCATTACTGGCTGACATTGAGGAACCTCCACGAATCCTGATGGTTGATCCACTTCCAGGGGCACCGCCACTTGAGGTAATTACAGTACCGGCACTTTTACCAACAATCAAATCCTGTGGTGAAGTAATTCCACCCTTGTTGAAATCCTTTGCGCTCACGGTACTTACAGCACCGGTTGCATCAGATTTTTTAACAGTTCCATAACCGATTACAACTACCTCGTCGATTTTCTGTGTTTCAAGAACTAAACCCACATTCAAGGTAGCTTGTTGATTCACGGCAATCGTTTGTGTAGTATAACCAATAAATGAATATGCCAGCTTTGATGTCGGAGTCACTTTGATTGAATACTTTCCCTCAAAATCGGTAACAGTACCAGTATAAGTTCCTTCAATTATAACTGTCACACCTATAAGGCTTTCTTTGGTAGCAGCATCGGTAACTTTACCGGTAATCAGTCTCTCCTGAGCAGTTACTGATAGCGTCAGTAATGCAAAAAGAAGGAACCAGATCGCTTTCATTTTTAAAAATTCAAATTTCATGTGCGTCAAATTAATGGTTCATAAATCATGGTTAAAAAAAATTTCGCCTTTACAGGCATTTTAGAGTTACACATCTTGAATATCAATTACTTGCCTCCACAAACCTTTCCATTTTTCATTTCGGCACCACAAATTAACATCTTTTTAACACTATTTTAACGCTACCTTTTGGGTTTAAACCGGAATATTATTATGCAAACGTTTGCGGTGACGTTTGCAGCAAACATGTTATACAACATGTTTTACAAACACTTCGTAGAGACGCGATTAATCATGTCTCTACGAAGTGTTTGTAAATTGTTGTCATTTCGGAAATATACGTTACTTTAGTACAGTCATTTTAACAATGAACTAAACGAATCAATGAGCAGTCAGGTCACTATAAAGGATATCGCAAAAGCGCTTGGCATTTCAGCCTCTACCGTATCACGGGCATTAAAAGATCATCCCGACATCAGCAGGGACACCAAAGATGCCGTTAATGAACTTGCAAAAAAGCTC
>Ga0209100_1001375_pt1 | contig 16836 bp, 17 predicted proteins | sample lystaG_FD_185480 | JGI IMG/M metagenome (GOLD analysis project Ga0209100, IMG submission 185480) | Glacier valley bacterial and archeal communities from Borup Fiord, Nunavut, Canada, to study Microbial Dark Matter (Phase II) -... | ecosystem: Environmental > Aquatic > Freshwater > Ice > Glacier ...
TACCACCGAGCGGGGTCGCCGCAACGACGCCGGAGCAAGCGAGCGCCGCGAGAACGAATGCGGCAACTGCCGCTCCAAGCCGTCGAATCATGATCGACCCAGCGGGTTCGGGTGAAAAAGCATGAGTTCCCGGCGGCCAGCGGTAAGGTTCGAGGCTGCCATGTCCACCTATGATGATGTCGCCCTCGGCGGCGAAGAGCTTCTTGAGGCCGAATCCGATGAGATCGGTGCCGAATCGCTACGCGTTCGTCCCGCCACCGTCGCCATCGTCGGCCGCCCCAACGTCGGAAAATCCGCCCTCTTCAACCGTTTGATCGGCCAGCGTATGGCGATCGTGGAAGATACGCCGGGCGTGACGCGCGATCGCCTCTACGGTCTGTGCGAATGGCGCGGACGTACCTTCAGCATCGTCGACACCGGCGGCATCGATGTGGGATCGGATCCGCACGACGCGATTGCGGTGGGCACGCGCATGCAAGCGGAGTCCGCGGCGAACGATGCCGATGTAATCGTCTTCGTCGTCGATGCGCAGGTCGGCATGTCCTCACTCGATGACGACGTCGTGCAAATTTTGCGCCGCACGCGCAACCCCGTCATCGTTGCGGCGAACAAGAGCGAGTCGGCCTCCGCCATGGCGACGGTCTACGGCGAGTTCAGTCGCCTCGGTCTCGGTGAGATCTTCCCGGTCTCCGCGATTCACGGCGAGGGCACCGGCGATCTGCTCGATGAGATCTATAAACGTCTGCCGCCCGATCGAGGCTTCGTCGAGGCGGAGAACGAGATTTCGATCGCACTCATCGGCCAGCCCAACGTCGGCAAGAGTTCCCTACTGAACGCCTTGCTCGGCGAAGAACGTTCGATCGTGAGCGACGTGCCGGGCACGACGCGTGATGCAATCGATACGGTCTTCGAATATAACGGTCAGCGCGTGCGTTTGATCGATACGGCGGGCGTGCGACGCAAAGTCAATCGCGCCGGATCGATCGAGTATTACAGCTCGCTGCGCTCGATCAAAGCCATCGGCCGCTGCGATATCGCAATGCTGCTGATCGATTCGATGCAAGGCGTCCTCAATCAGGATCGGCGGCTTGCCGGAATGGCGCTCGAAGAGCGCAAGGCGCTCATCATCGTCGGCAACAAGTGGGACCTCGTAACGGCGCAAGGTGAGTATAGCCAAACCGAACTCGCCGGCGAAATTCACAAAGCGATTCCGTTCGGCCGCTTTGCCCCGGTCACGTTTCTCTCCGCGCTCACCAAACGCAAGCTCAATAATTTGATGCCCGTCGTGATGAAAGTCTCGGAGAATCTCAATCGGCGCGTGCCGACTGCGAAACTCAATGCGATCATTCGCGACGCGGTACTCGCGCATCCCGCGCCGATCGCGCAAGATCGTGCGCTCAAAATCCTCTACTGCGCGCAGGTTGCAACGCATCCGCCGCTCTTCGTCTTCCACTGCAACGAGCCCGAACTCGTACAGCCCTCGTACAAACGGTTCCTCGAGAACATCATTCGCACGAACTTTGATTTCGAAGGCGTGCCGCTCACGCTTGAATTCCGCGAACGCGGCGGACGCGAACCCAAACCCTAATGCTGGAGTGGGTAAGCCACATTCTCATCGCGTTCATGATCGGCGCGATTCCCTTCGGCGTGATCGTTTCGCGCTTCTTCTATAAACGCGACCTGCGCGACGAGGGAAGCGGGAACATCGGCGCGGCCAATGCTTTGCGCACGCTCGGCAAACGGGGCGCGATCGCCGTGTTGCTGCTCGATGCGTTCAAAGGAGCGGCGCCCGTCTTGCTCACGGTGCCGCACTACGATCAAGCCGCTGCCGTCGGGCTTGCGGCCGTGCTCGGCCACTGCTTCTCGCCGTTCCTTGCGTTTCGGGGCGGAAAAGGCGTGGCGACTAGCCTCGGCGTGATTTTCGCGCTCGCCTGGCCGGCCGGGCTTGCCTTCATGCTCGTCTGGATCGCGTTTGCAATCGGGCTCGGATTTGCCTCGGTGTCCTCGATGGCGGCAAGCATCGCGATGCCGTACGTGCTGTGGTTCATCATCGGCGCGCCCGGAATGTGGTACGGCATCGCCTCGGCCGTCCTGATCGTCGCCATGCATCGGGAGAACATCGGCCGCCTTCGCTCGGGGAGCGAAAATCGACTATCGCTCTTCGCAAAACGGACCAAGGTCAGCTAGCAAGAGACTCGTCTCCCGGCGTAGTAATGCTTCCGGTCATGATTTCGTCGAACGATTTTCGCAATGGTGTTACCGTCGTTATCGAGGGCCAGCTTTGGACGGTCATCGAGTTTCTGCACGTCAAGCCGGGCAAAGGCTCGGCGTTCGTGCGAACGCGCCTCAAGAACGTGAAGAGCGGCGCCACCGTCGAGCGGACGTTCCGCGCCGGTGAAAAGCTCGAGCGCGCCACGGTGGATAACCGCGAAATGCAGATGCTCTATAACAATGAAGACGGCTACTACTTCATGGACATCGAGTCGTACGAGAACTTCACGCTCCAAAAAGAAGTCATCGGCGACCCGGCCGATTTCCTCAAAGACGGCATGAAGATCAACGTGCAGTTCCACGACGGGGTGCCGATCGGCGCCGATCTCCCGGCCCACGTCGAACTCAAGGTCGAAGAAACCGACCCCGGCTTCAAAGGCGACACCGCCACCGGCACGACGAAGCCCGCGAAGCTCGAAACCGGCGCCACGGTCAATGTGCCGCTGTTCGTCAACGTCGGAGACATGATCAAGATCGATACCCGCGACCGTCGCTATATCGGACGCGTTCAGAGCTAGCGTTTTTCCAACCGGCTTCTAAACGAGAACCGTCGCTTGCGACGGTTCTCGTTCTTCATTCACGTGTAATCCTCAAGCCGCCGAGCCCCCGGGCTTCGAAGAATTCACCTCAGCCGCCGATAGTAATTTTCGAGCGGCCAGGGAATGCTCGATCTGCTGGACTCTCAGGCGACACGTTGCCTTACTGAGTGTCGGGCGAAGCCCTACCCGCCGGCAACCAGACGGAGCGATCAACGCGTGAAGATTCGGCGACTCAAGACACTCGGAATCGCTCTGGCATTAGCCGCGGTGGCAGCGGCTCTCGGCATCGTTTTCTATGATCTGCCCAAAAATGCGCTGCCTAGTGCAAATCGCATCGCCGACTTCGTCGTCATCAACGACTCGCTCTTTTGGGCACGCGAACAAAAATGGTTACGCGCAGTCGGTATCAAGCTTCCGGACCTCGATGAAGACAACGACCAATTGCGATTGGTCACGATGGATGAGTCATCGCTCTTACCGCCGAGCAAAGGCGGCTTCGGTCAGTTTCCATGGGATCGTCGGGTCTACGCAAAATTACTCGATCGTCTCGCAAAGGCCCACGCACGCGTCGTCACCTTCGATATTGCGCTGCTGGACCCGGCGCGAAATCCCGAGGAAGACACGGTGTTCGCAGCCGCGATGCACCGCATGCCGACGATTTTGGGCTATTCGATCGGGACGACGCAAGGCGGTGATTCACGCCTCACGATCAATGGCGTCGCACCCGTATTGAGCGCTGCTACTGCGGCCCAAGGTTCGACCACCGTTGATAATCCCGGCGGCTGGCTCGTCGGTCAGTATCTCTCGATTACCGAGGAAGGCGCAAACGGCAAGACGATCGATCATCCATCACTTTCCGGTGCGACCGTTGCGTTTGCCCAGAACAAAAAAATTCTCCCAATAGATGCGTGGAACGCACGTCTGGGCGATTTGGAAATCCCGCTCGACGGCGATGGCTACCTTTTGATGCTGCCATTTCAAACGCGCGAATTCGTCGATCAAGCCGAGACGAACGGGCTTTCCTCGCGCGCCGGAGCGGTTCGCGAGACGATGGGATTCGCTCAGACCTCGCCGTTCCCCGACGTTATGAAATTCGATGATGAAACGATGAAGGCGTTCGCTGAAAACCGCATCATCGTCGTTGGTGCGACGGCGCAAGCGATGGGCGACTTCATTCTCACACCCAACGGTCGCTTCCCCGGGGTCTTTTCGAATCTACGGTTCATGGATCAATTGTTGAGCCACCACTTCATTCGGCGCGTTCCGGTCGCCGTAGACATCGGTCTCATCATTCTTATGCCCCTGCTTGTCGGATTTCTCGTCACGCAGCTGAAACCATCGATCGGTATTGCGATCGCACTCGCGAGCGCATTTCTCTACACGATCGTGGCCATCGGAATTTACGCTTACACACTGCATTGGATGAATCTGGTGCACGTGAATTCGGCGATCGTCATGGCGGCGCTCTTCGTCGCCCTCTACCGCGTCGTGACGGAAGGCGCCGACAAACGCGCCATTCGCGATATGTTCGGCAAGCACGTAAGTCCAAAAATCGTTTCGCAGATGCTCGACCATGACGATCCCAAATCCGCGCTCAACCTCCAAGGCAAACGCGTCCGCGTCACGATTTTCTATTCGGATATTCGTGGGTTTACGGCGATGTCCGAAAAGATGACGGCGGAACAAATCTACGGCCAACTCAACGAATACTTTGAAGAGATGTGTAAGATCGTCTTCAAATACGATGGCTACGTCGACAAATTCATCGGAGATTGTTTGATGGCGGTCTTCTCCGCTCCAACTCCGCAAGAGGACGATGCATACAGAGCCGTTCTCTGCGCCTTCGAGCAGCAGCAAAAGATTCTCGAGATGGCAGCCGCGTGGGCGGGCGAGGGTCGCAAAGTGTTCACCGTCGGCATGGGGCTCAACACGGGTGAGGTCGTCATGGGCAATCTCGGTTCGAACGAACGCATGAACTACACCGTCATCGGTGACAGCGTCAATACCGCCGCCCGCTTGTACAACGTCGCGAAGGGCGGCCAGACGATCATCAGCGAGTACACCTATGAGGAAGTGAAAGATCGCTTCATCGTCAACGAATTGCAGCCCGTCTTCGTGAAAGGCAAAGAGCTGCCGCTGCGCAACTTCGAGGTCATCGAGCCGCTGCTACCGGGGCAACCGAATACGTCGGTGCTGCTCGACCCCAGCCTCATTCACGAAGCGGCGATCGCTGCCGATCACTAAGGTGCGATGGGCGGCGACGCTCGCGCTCGCCTTCGGCGTCGGTGCGATTTTCGCACCGACCTCACTCCGCGCCGACGACCGCAGCTTACTCTCACGAACGAGCGGCCTAGTCGTCTATGGCGGCGCGGATGCAATCGACGCACCGAACTTGCGACACCGTCTCAGCGGTGAGATAACGCTCGACGATAGCGCGTACGTCGACACGGATGCACAATCGGGCGCTCGACTACAGCTACCTGACTCATCCGTCGTCCTTATCGGCGACCGAACGACAGCGCAAATCGGTGCCTTTCGCGCCGTCGAAACCGGTCAGAACGTCATCACGCTAAATCGCGGCGCCATGCGTTTTGCGATCCGACGTCCCGCTGGCGGCCGCTCGAATTACGTGTTCGCAACGCCGACCGCGCAAATCGCCATCCGCGGCACCGTCGGCTACGTCGTGAGCGGACCGCGCGGCGTGCAGCTTTATTGCGTGGAATGCGCGCGCGGCGACGTGACGCTCACGGCGGGGATCGAAACGTATACGCTCGAGTCGGGACAAACGTTGAACGATGAGGTTCGCGGCAAAGCGCAGACGATCACGATCGTTGCAAATACGACGATCAACAATCCAGCAATCGATCAATTCCTGAACGGCTTTAGTCCGTTCGGCCGACCAGCAGCGGAGGGATTCGACGTAACGGGGTCTGATAGCGGGAGCTAGATGCGCAAGTCTTGCCGGCGTGCCAACGGCGCGAGACGTAACCGCAGGGTAAGCGGGGCTGCCTCCCGCACACTAATTCAAACGGAGGCAATTGTTGATGGTGCCCTGCGAACGGTCGCGCCTGCTCCCACTGACCTCGTGGATCGATGATTTCTTGACCGCCTTCCGGCAAGGTGGCGAAGACGTCATTGCCTCCTATCTGCATTCGACCGGGATCGCGCCCGCTTCGCTCGATGCGCATCTCTGTTTTCCCGAGCACGGCTACGGGCGCAAGCGCATCGCGCAGACCGGCGACATGGAGATCGCGCTCTTGTGCTGGGCATCCGATGCAACGACGCCGATTCACGATCACGGGGGCGTCGGCTGTTGGACGGCCGCGCAGCTCGGTAGTTTTGCGGTCACGAGTTTCTCGCTGCACGCGCTCGATGTCGACGCCGGGCTCGCTTCGCTTTCGATCGCGCGTACGGATGAAGCAATAATTGAAGAAATCGACCGCGACTGCCGCACGATGATCCACCGCGTCAGCGTGACGCCGGGATGCGAACGCGCGGTTTCCGTGCACGTCTACCGCAATCCGATCGGCGATTATCTCGAATATGATTTCGAACGATCGCGCGTAGCACGCCGATCGATGGTCCTCAGCTAGGACGCGCGCGCGACGCAGCTTGTTGCGTCACTTCGCGAAGCTCCACGATCTCGAGGATCGTAAGCGACCGGTGACAGCGCGCGCAGACGGCGCTCGCAGGCGGCTTGCGTTTGCGTAAGAGTTCCATGCCGCATTTTTCGCAGCGCACGATATAGCGTTTGGCGCTGGGGTTGAGCGGCGCGGCCGTTCCGAGATCGTGGTAGATCGAGGGGAGGCCCAGTTCGCGCATCTTCTTCTTGAACCGCGCTGTATGACCGGGATTTTCGCCGCGCGCGTAGAGCCACGCGTGAATCATTTCGTGCAGCAGCGTCTCGCGTAGCGCATCGGGTTTGTCTTTGAGGTGCTTGGGCGAGAGTTCGATCGTCGGCGGTTTGTACGTGATGCGGCCGGCAAGGTTGGCAAAGCGACTATTGTACGCGATGCGGTGCGCCGGGATCTCACCGTTAAAATACGTGTAATTGAGTTGCGCGAAGAGCAACTGGAGTTCGGCCACGTCGGGAAGCACGCCGTCTGTATTCGCGCGAGCGTGGCCCGAACCCGTTGCGAAAAGACTCGCCGCACGCTACGCGAACACGCACAAACGTGAATCGTCCCGAAGGCGCAGGGCTTCCGCCGCGCATAGCCATCCCCATCGTTGCCGTCTTCGCGGTCCTGTTCTTGGGCATCATGGGGTACTTCATCAAAGTAGGGCTCGGAACGACCGGCTCTGCGTTCGGTACGGGCGGCCCGCGCGAGCAAGGCGATGCCAAAATCCAGGCGACGGCGGCGCCCGTTGCCATGGCGACCGATCCTCCGGGGGTGGTCGACATCCCGCAGACCGGAACGGGCCGCGGAACCGGCGTCAGTGGCGTTGCGCCGCCCCCCGCTGCGGGTCCCGTGGAAGCGCCGGCGCCCGCCGGTGGGCCGCCCGGCAATACCACAGGCGGCGGACCGCCGCCCGTGGTGCGTGCCGCGATCGACGATCTCAAAGCACGTATCGCGAAGAATCCGCGCGACCTTGCTGCACTCGTGACGCTCGCGAATTTCTACTTCGATGCCGCAAAATTCGAGCAAGCCGGAACGTACTATCAGCGCGCGCTCGCACTCGATCCCGGCAATCCGGACGTCCGCACGGATTATGCGGTCGTGCAACATCAGACCGGCCACGATCTCGAGGCGCTTACGTCGATCGATTCGATTCTCAAAGCGAATCCGGCGTTCACCCCCGCACTCTTCAACCGTGGCGTCATTCTCTCGGCGATCGGACGGCGAACGGAAGCGGCGGGTGCGTACAAGCATTTCATCGCGGTCGCCCCGCACGACCCGCACGTTGCCGATGCCAAAACGGCACTCAAAGAGTTAGGACAGTAATGCGCTTATACGTTTCGTGCGACATGGAAGGCACCGCGGCCGTCGCTTCCTGGACGCAAGTCGACCCGAAGAACACGACCGAGTATCCGTATTACCGCCGCCTCATGTCGCGCGAAGTCCGCGCGGCGATCGACGGCGCGCGCGAAGCCGGCGTCGGCGACGTGCTGATCAACGATTCGCACTCGTCGATGCGCAACGTGCTTTGGGACGAGATGCCGCAAGACGTCCGCATGATCTACGGCAGTCGCAAGCCCTTCTCGATGGCCGAAGGCGGCGACGGGCATTTCGATGCCGCATTCTTCACCGGCTACCACGCGGGCGTCGGTGAGGCAAACGGCACGCTCGATCACACGTATACCGATGAAACGCTCTACAACGTGCGGGTGAACGGGATGCGCTGTAACGAGGCGATGCTGAACGCCGCGGTGCTCGGCTGCGCGGGCGTTCCCGTCGCGCTTATCACCGGCGACCGCGTTGCGGTGGAAACGACGAAGGCCGCAATGCCGTGGATTACGGGCGTGATCGTAAAAGAATCGATCGGTCGCTTTGCGACAAACTCGATGCATCCCGAGCTTGCGTGTGAGAAAATCCGCACGGGCGCGCGCGAGGCGATCGAGCGGATCGGTGAAGCGAAACCGTTCGTCTTCGAATCCCCGATCACGCTCGAACTCGAGTTCGTGAGCACGCAGAATGCGGATTTTGCGGAGCTGATCCCCGGGTTCGATCGGATCGGCGGTCGCACGACGCGTTTCGTGCACGACGACTACCGCGTCATCTTCCGCGCCTTCATGGCGGCGATGCGGCTGGGCGCTGCGGCGAACGCGCCCGTCTAACGTGGTCGTCGGATTTCAGGGCGAACCCGCAGCATTCAGCGATGATGCCGCACGCCTGCTCGTCCCCGGTGCCGAAACGCGCGGCTATCCGCGTTTCGAAGAACTGCTCGAAGCGGCCAACACGCAAGCCGTCGATCTCGCCTTGCTGCCCGTCGAGAACTCGATCTACGGTGCAATCGCTCGCTCCTACGATTTGCTCGGTTCGTATAGCAACCTCACGATCGTCGATGAAATCGTCTATCGGGTCGTGCAGACGTTGATCGGAACGCCCGACGCATCGATCGAGACGATCAAAGAAGTGCGTTCGCATCCCGTCGCCCTCGAGCAGTGCCGCAAACTCTTCAGCGCTCATCCCGATTGGAAGCGCACGATCGTCGAAGACACGGCGGGCGCCGTGGCCGCCATCGTCGCGTCGGGCGATCGCACGATCGCGGCGATCGGCTCGCAAGCCGCCGCCTTGCGCTACGGCGCAAAAATCCTCAAAGAAGTCGTGCAGGACGATGCGGAAAACTTCACTCGCTTCTACCTAGTCCAGCGTAGCGGCAAAGCACGTCGCAATCTGCGTCGGGCCTGCGTCGTCTTGGGTTTGCCCGACGGGCCGGGAACGCTGCGTGACGCGCTCACCTCGTTCGCGGAGAAAAAGATCAACCTGCGTTCGCTCGTCTCGCGACCCTCGCACGACGGCCCGTTTCAGTATCGCTTCTACTGCGAGATCGACAACGTCGAAATTCGCACGCTCGCTCAAGCCCTCGCCGAAATCAAAGGCGAGTCGAAGGTCTTAGGGATCTACTAAGACGGGCTTGCTGATCCGGTAGCAGACGCCGCGGAACATCGCGATCGGCTCCCCGGCTTGATTGGCGACGTCGACGTCGTAGTGGCCGGTGCGGCCTTTGCCGCCGAAGCGCTCCTGCGCCGTTGCGATCAGACGGTCGCCGGTGCGGCCCGCTTTCGTGAACGAGATACTGGCTTGCAAGGCGACATTGGCTTCGTTGCGCGAGTTACACGCAAATGCAAACGCCGTATCGGCAAGCGTGAACGTCACGCCGCCGTGGACGGTATCGTGACCGTTGATCATCGTCGGGGTAACGGTCATCGCAACGCGAGCATAGCCTTCGCGCGCTTCCTCGATTGTAATTCCCAGCGACTGCGCCATTCGGTCGCGTTCGAGCATCGCCGCCGCGCACGTCCGTGCGAGCGCGTCGGCCGGGTTCGTTTCGATCACGCGGTCGCGGGCGAGCGCGTTTCGATCACGCGGAAACGGTTTGCGACGAACGCCGCATCGGTCAGCGATGCGTTGCCCGCCGGGTTACCGCCGGTCACGTGATAGTCGCTGAAGGCCGATGACTGATTGATCATCAGCGCGCCGGTCAGATTCTCGCCGAGCGAGACGCGACCGTAGGCCGCGGCCTCTTCCGCTTTGGCAAGTACGGCCGGGTCGGTCGAGTGAACGATCGCGGTGATCGCACCGTGGGTGCGGGCTTCTTCTGATGCCACCTTGAGCGCTTGGTCGACATCGTCCGTTGCGATCACGTAGACGATCGGACCGAACATCTCGCGGCCGAAGCGATCCGTATCGTTGATATCGAGCTTCGCAACGAGCGGCGTGCGTACGCGCGCATCGGGAAAATCGGGATGCGTGAGGGATTTACTCGCTAGCACGACGCCGGCTTCGCCGTTCTCGGCATCGACGCGATCGAGCGTCGGTTGCGTCGCAATCGCACCGAGCAATTCGAAAGCGCGTTCCGGAGCGGCAAGCAGCGCATCGATTGCGCCCGCAAGCGCTCCGACGACATCATCGAAGCTCACGTGCGCGCCATCCGCTTGAATGCCGCCACGCGGCACGAAAATGTTCTGCGGCGTCGTGCACATCTGACCGGAATACAGGCTCACCGACATCGCGATGTTGCGTAGCATGCCTTTGAAGTTCGCCGTGCTCTCGATGACGATCGAATTGACGCCGGCTTTTTCGGTGTAGGTCGGACCGTGCGCATTTTTCTCGACCCAGTTGCCGAAGGCACTGCCGCCGGTATAATCGACCATTGCGATTTCCGGTCGTTCGATGAGTGTCTTGGCAATCGGCGCATCGCTCGAATCGACCGCGAGTTGAACGAGGTTCGGATCGAAGCCCGCATCGCGCAAGGTCGCACGCATGAGTTCGACCGAGATCGCAAGCGGCAAGATCGCCTGCGGATGCGGCTTGACGATCACGGCATTTCCCGTGGCCAGGCTTGCGAAGATACCGGGATACGAATTCCAGGTCGGAAAGGTCGAACAGCCGATCGTGAGATCGATGCCGCGCCCGACGAGACGAAACGTCTTCTCGATGCGCAGCGGTTCGTTTTTGCCTTGCGGTTTTTCCCACAGCACGCGCGCCGGAATTTTGGTCATCTCTTCGTAGGCATACGTGAGCGCTTCGAGCGCGCGATCTTGCGCGTGCGGGCCGCCCGCCTGAAAGGCCATCATGTAGCCTTGACCTGTGGTGTGCATGACGGCATGCGCCATCTCAAAACTGTGGGCGTTGATGCGCGCGAGCATTTCGAGCAACACGCCCGCTCGCTCGTCGACGCTCGCGCGCGTCCAAGCGGGGATCGCCGCCGTCGCTGCGGCGAGCAACGCATCGACGTCCGGCTTCGGGTACGTCACGCCGAGCTTCATGCCGAAGGGCGAACGTTCCGCGCCGATGCGCCCGGTCGTCCCCGGCTGATCGAGTTCGAACGGCTTGTTCAAGCGCGCATCGAACGCCGCTTTGCCGTCGGCACTCGCAGTATCGCCATACGCTTTGGGGCTCGGCACTTCGAAATACGCGCTGAAAAAGGCGCGCGTGCGAATCGCTTCGCGCGCCTTGTCGAGCGTCGCGCGGTGCGCGGAGAACCAGTCGGCTGCTCGGGACGTCGTCGTTGCAGAACTCATAGCCGAGTTGCCTTCCTCTAGGCGGTTAGCGCCCCTTCCAACGCCGCTCCCTTCGCCGCATCGAACGCCCCGGACGTGCGCCAAACGACCCCGCCGGCGGCATCGACGACGAAGACGGCAAGCTCTTTTTCGCTTTCGATCGCGAGGCTCGTTTTCAGTCGCTCGAGATCGACGAACGTGACGATCGTTGCGGAGCGCGCTTCGGCGGGGACCGCCGCGCGCATTGCCGGGACGATCACCCCTCGCATCATCTTCATTCCCTGCGATAGTGCAACGATCAGAAACGCGCGCCCGCCGGCACCCGTGACGTACCGCTCAATGAGCGGTACCCACGTCATCACCTCGCCGATTTGTTCTTTGGCAAAGCCCACGACGACGATGTTGCTCGCGCCCGCAAAGTCGCGCGGAAATTTACGCGGATCGTCCGTGAGCGTTTTGCCTTCAAGGGCGGGAAACGGAAGTCGATCGGTCATGTTTGCGTGTTCCCCGCTTCGTCGCTGAAACACCCGCGTCGGTACTCGGTAGAGCGAGGTCTGCTTGTCGCCGCACACGGCTTCTTTGCCGCGACGATCGCGGTATTTCTGATCGTGGTCGGTCGACGCTACGCGCAGCTACCGGCTCGGGTGTCGCTGAACATCGATTTTCGCGGCCGCCCGGTCGGGAGCTGGCCGCGACCGTTCATCTGGCTTCCCGTCGCGATCTTCATTGGGGTCGATGCGATCCTCATGGCCGTCCCACAATCCGAACGCGACATCAAGCCGATTCCCGGCGTCGTCATCGAGCTTGGTCTGATCGCTTTGGCGGTCGCGTATCTCTTTTCGCAGAGTATCGATGTTTCGCTCGGAAAGCGGATGCTGGTCAGTAGGCGCACCCTCGCACTCCTCGTGGTCGTGTCCCTCGCAAGCGTGGCCGTCAACGCCTTCGTCTTTTCGGGTCGGTAGCCCGACAAAAGAAATTTGACGGGAAACCCGATGTGTGGGATACTGACGTGTCGTGTCCTCCGGTCTTACCGCGAGGACGCCGAGCCCAGCCCCGCCAGCAGGCGGTACGGGCTCATCACCCCGCGCGATCTTTCGAACAGCCGATCGACTTGCGCACACTCGAAAGATTGCGAAAATTGAATACGTTTGACTCCTTGGCTCTCAAGCCGCAGCTCCTGCGCGCGCTTGCGGACCTCAAATTCACCGAGCCTACGCCGGTGCAAGTTTCCTCCATTCCGCCCGCCCTCGCCGGAAAAGATGTTCTGGCAAGTGCGGCGACCGGTAGCGGCAAATCGGCCGCCTTCGGCCTCCCGATCCTCAACGCGCTGATCGATCAACCGCGCGGCAAGACGCGCGCTTTGATTCTCGCGCCGACGCGCGAACTCGCCGTGCAGATCGCCCAACATCTGGGCTACCTTGCCAAACACACCGGCATCAAAATCGCAGCCGTGTACGGCGGCGTCGGCTTTGGCCAGCAAGTGCAGGCGTTCAAGCGCGGTACCGACATCATCGTTGCAACGCCCGGCCGTCTGTTCGATCACATCGGCCAGGGCACGTGCAAACTCGACGATTTGCAGTATCTGGTCTTAGATGAAGCGGATCGCATGCTCGACATGGGCTTCTTGCCCGTCGTTCGTCGTTTGCTCAAGATCATCCCGACGAAACGGCAGACGCTGTTCTTCTCGGCCACGATTTCGCCGCCGATCGCCGCGCTTACAAAAGAGATGCTGCACGATCCCGTGCGCGTCGATCTCGCCCCCGAACAGAAAACCGTCGAAGGCCTCACGCAAACGATCTATACGGTCGACCAGCAGCGCAAGACGGATCTGTTGCTCGAGCTACTCAAAGACAACGCGATCTACACCGCGATCGTCTTCACGCGCACCAAGGCACGCGCCAATCGTCTCGCCGCCGCGCTTGCAAAACAGAACGTGCCCTCCGAACGCATCCACGGCGATCGTTCGCAAGCGCAGCGCACGCGCGCGCTCGAAGACTTCAAGAAGGGCAAGTTCCGCGTACTCGTCGCAACCGACATTGCCGCACGCGGCATCGACGTTGCGAACCTCGGACACGTCGTGAACTTCGACGTTCCGATGGTTCCCGAAGATTACGTTCACCGCATCGGTCGCACGGCACGTGCGCAGATGACGGGCGACGCGATCACCTTCGTTTCACGCGATGAAGAAAAGCTCTTCACGCAAATCGAAAAAGTGCTCGGCAAGCGCATCGACCGCGCCAAGCTGCCGACGCTGCCGGAAATCACACCCGAACAGTTGCGCACCGCACGCGCAGAAGATCTCAGCGACCGCCGCGATCCCTCGCACGGCCGCAATCGCCCCGGCGGAAACAACCGCGGACCATCGACCGGCGGACGCCCCTTCGTTCACGCGAAGAGCGCAGGCCCGGCCCGCCGCGAACACCGCGCTAAGGGTTAGTCGCCCCCAGAACTTCCCCAAGAAAAAAGCCGCCAATAGGCGGCTTTTTTCTTGTCCGCCACAGACTAGCGTGGTAAACTAGGTACATGAAAACGGTTGGCCTGTTCGATGCAAAGGCGCGCCTATCCGAGATTGTTCGCGATGCGGAGGCAGGCGAAACGACGATCATCACGCGGAACGGTACGCCGGTGGCACATGTCGTCCCCATTGCCGCGAAAAAGCATCGCGAATTCGGATTCGATGATGGACTCGGCTTTATTGCCGATGATTTTGATGCGCCATTGCCTTCAGACGTGTTAGCTCAATTCACGAAGTGAGTCTGCTGATCGACACGCACGTTTTGCTCTGGTGGTTTCTCGATTCGTCCAAGCTTCGAAAAAAGACGCGTGACCTCTTAGCCGACTTGGGAACTCCGGTTTACGTATCCGCAGCTTCGACATGGGAAATTTCAATTAAATCAGCACTCGGCCGCCTCATCTTGCCGGGTACGCCCTCGTACTATCTCCCTGATCGCATTCTTCGAGCTGGTTTGAGCCGACTTCCGATCACGATGGAGCACACCTACGGGGTTGAATCGTTACCGCTGCATCATGCCGATCCATTCGACCGACTGTTGATCGCTCAGGCGCAGTGCGAAGGCTTCGCAATCGTTACGAGCGATCGTGTGTTCTCCAAATACGACGTGCACTGCATACAAGCGTAGTCGAGCGCGATAGAACCCTTGACAAGGGAACACCGTCCGATCGAAAGAGGCGTTTATCGATCGTCCGACTAGCGTTATTTCTGCCGTGTTCGAAATCGTGCAGCACTGGCGCGCAGCACAGACGACCGACATGAGGCCAAGTTCCGGAGGTTATGTGGAGAGCGAGTACGCTCGGATCGCGTGCTCCGCCCGTTCGACGATCGCGGACGGCAATTCGCCCGGCGAAATGATGTCAACGGATTCGTCGTGCACCAGCGCAAGCACGCTTCACATTGATCTGCCGATCTCAAACGAAAAGAACCGTGAGTGCTTCACGGTTCTTTTCGCATCGAATCGCGAGGACTTAAAAGACGGGGATGATGTCTTCCGGTCCGATTTCGCCGACGTCGACGCCGTCGAGATCGAGTTCGGGGATCGCCGGGAAGGCGATGCCCCACTCCTCGACGATCGCGCGAACGCGCGCGAGCGCCGTGCGCCAGTTGTCTTTTTGTTCGTCGTAGCTGAGAACGCCGAGTCCGCCCTCACGCGCGTGCTGCACCAATACGCGATGGTTGGCAAGAAAATAATCCGGAATATCCCAAAACTGATTCGGCGGTTCCCACAGAATCATCGAGAGAAAGACGAAGCCGGCGCGCAACTGCTTGGTAATGAGCGCTTTGTACTCATCGTTCAATCCCGGCCAATCTTTTTCGAGAATCGTCAGGCAGATCGCGAGATGACGCGCTTCGTCCTGTCCGACTTTTTTGAAGATCTCGCGGAAGAGCGGGTGCGTTGCTTTCTTCGACATGCCGAAGAAGAGTGTCGAGCTTGCGACTTCGCCCATCATGAATGAGGTGAAGAGCACGCTGAGCGGATACTTTGCAAGCGAGTCGGAGTAGCCGTTCCAGTAGCGTCCACCATTGTGATAGAGCCAGCCGATGTTGTTTTGCGCGGCATGTTCGAGATCGGTCGTCGCGGTGAAGTTCAGCGGTCCGCCGGGGATCAATCCTTGGATTGCGCGCTGGCACACTTCCTCGTGGTTCATCTCATCGTGCGTGATCGCAAAGAAGCACTTGCGCACCGGGTCTTCGGAATGCTGTTCGAACGAGTGAATCATCGCCTTTGCGAAAACCGCCGGGCCCGAACCATCGAAGTTCGCAAGCACCGCGTACCAATACATGATTCCGACGCGCTGCTCGGGCGTGAAATCTTCGGGACGAAGCGAGGACCAATCGAAATCCGAGGGATTCCACGCATGGCGTTTGGATTTCTCGTAAATATCGACGAGCTTGGGCGTATCGACGCGCCACTCCATCGGATAGATATTCGGCTGCGGTACGGCCGGCGCCGGAATGAGCCCGCCTTCGGGGATCACGAGTTGGGGCTTCGGAATACTGATCGCCATGCTGTCTACTCCCTACCAAATGGTTGGCCTCAAGAGGGTAACAAACCCGGCCACAGGGGTCAAGGCAACGGGGCTTGCTCGGTTACCTTGAGAAGGAACGGGGCATGGATCGCGCCCCTTCCCGTACGGTCGCTCGGCGTGCGGCTGAACTCGCCACGGAAGCGCTCGCCGAGGATCATCTCGTCGCTGGATTCGGCGACCTCGTCCATCGGGCGTATTCGAAAGCGGACGTGCGCATCGGCCTCTTCAGCGGTGAGGATCTCACGATCGAATACCCGCCGATCGACGCGAGCCGCGATGGGTTGGTTTTCGATCTCCCCGAGAATGATTTAGCTCGCCTGCGAGCGGGCGAGACGATTACCCGTGCGGGCGTGACGCTCGCACCGGTACGGTACACGACGCGGACGCTCGGGGTGATCGGCTTGCGATCGGGCTCGCCGATCGTCGATTTCGACGTCTTGGAAACGTGCGCCGCGATTTTTGCCGTCGCGCTCAACGGCGCGCGACTGGCAGCGGCAAACGTCACGCTCGTCGATCAGGTCGGTCACGACCCGCTCACCGGCGTTGCGAATCGCCGCCGCTTCGACGCCGGCCTGATCAATGAATGGGATCGCATGCGTCGCAGCGGCAAGCCGCTCTCCGTCATGATGATCGACATCGACTTTTATAAAGCGTTCAACGACCGCTACGGACATCAGCGCGGTGATACGTGCTTACAGCTCGTGGCAAAGGCGCTCGAATCGTGCGCGACGCGGGCCGGGGAAGTCCTCGCGCGGTACGGCGGTGAAGAATTCGGCGCGATCTTGCCGACCGCCGATGCGGCGACGGCGATCCTCA
>Ga0209100_1001376_pt1 | contig 16797 bp, 10 predicted proteins | sample lystaG_FD_185480 | JGI IMG/M metagenome (GOLD analysis project Ga0209100, IMG submission 185480) | Glacier valley bacterial and archeal communities from Borup Fiord, Nunavut, Canada, to study Microbial Dark Matter (Phase II) -... | ecosystem: Environmental > Aquatic > Freshwater > Ice > Glacier ...
CACTTTATCTAGCTGGTCCACTTCTCACGGTCTATACTGACCCCATGAGTTCGCCCCTTACCGCTCCCGACCCCCGCTCGAGCGCATCCCCTGGCTCGAGTTCGGGTGCCACACCCTCGGCTCAGATTCACGTCAAGGGTTCTGCCGCCGACCTCGCGCCCTACGTGCTGTTGCCGGGAGACCCCCAGCGCAGCAGCTATATCGCCCAGACCTTTCTCGAGAACCCCGTTCTCTACACCGAGCACCGGGGCTTGCTGGGCTACACCGGGACGTACAAAGGCGTGCGGGTCAGCGTGCAGACCACTGGAATGGGCTGCCCCAGCACCGCCATCGTGGCCCACGAGCTGGTCAACCTGGGCGCTCGAGCACTCATTCGGGTGGGCACCTGCGGCGCGGCAGCGGCGCACCTCAACCCCGCTGATTTGGTGGTCGCGCAGGCCAGCGTACCTAATGACGGCACCACCCGGCAGTTTTTAGGCGGCGCACCCTACGCACCCACCTCGAGCTATGTGGTACTCGAGGCGCAGGTTCGGGCTGCAAGGGCTGCCAAACTCCCGCACCATGTGGGCCTCATCATGACCGAGGACGCCTTTTATGCCTCGAACCCCGAACACGCCGCGCTGTGGGCCTCGAGAGGGGTTTTGGCTTTCGAGATGGAAGCCAGCGCGCTGTTTTTGGTGGCCTCAATACGCGGCGTGCAAGCGGGCTGCCTGCTGACCGTGAGCAACAACATCGGAGACCCGCAACTCGTGCCGCCGGAAGTGCTCTCGAGAGGCGTGGAACAGATGGTCATAGTGGCGCTCGAGGGGATTGTTTTGATGGACGCTGAAAAGATATAGCTGCTGAAACATGCGTCTGCGGCGGGTTTTTAGTTACTGGTTATTGGTCTCTAGTGTTATGAATTCTCGAGTATTCTGATAACTTGAACCTCCGCCTTCAAAACTCACCTATTCGTTACTAAAAACCAACGACCAACGACGCGCCGCAGGCGCATCACCTTTACCTCGAGGCCGCATATGCTAGATATGGAATTTGAAACTTTATTACTCGACCAGCACGGACGGCTGGCCATCATCACCATCAACCGCCCGAGTGCCATGAACGCGCTCAACACCGAGACTTTCTCCGAAATCTCCGAGGCGCTGAGCCTGATTATGGACGATGCCAGCGTCGAGGCCATCATCGTCACCGGGGCTGGAGACCGCGCTTTTGTGGCCGGGGCCGACATCGGTGAACTTTCGCAGCTCGAGGGTGGTTTTCAAGCCAGGGACCTGAGCCTGGCGGGTCAAGACGTGATGCAGACCCTGGCCACCCTGCCGCTGCCTACCGTGGCGGCCATCGGCGGCTTTGCGCTGGGCGGGGGCCTCGAGCTGGCGCTGGCCTGCGATATTCGGGTGGCCGCGCCGGGGGCCAAGCTGGGCCTCCCGGAGGTTCATCTGGGCCTGATTCCCGGCTACGGCGGCACCCAGCGCCTGCCGCGCCTGATTGGGGCGGGCCGCGCCCTGGACCTGATGCTCAGCGGACGCCACGTTCCTGCCGACGAAGCCTTGACTATGGGCTTGGTCAACTATGTGCGCGACAACCCGCTCGAGTTCGCCAGAGAGTATCTCGAGGGCGTGCTGGACAAGGGCGCGCCCCTGTCGTTTGGTCTAATTAAGGAAGCGGTGCGGCGCGGCATGGACGGCACTTTCTCAGACGGCCTCGAGATTGAAGCCGATTTGTTCGGCCTGATTAGCTCGAGCGCGGACCGTAAAGAGGGAACGCAGGCGTTCGTGCAGAAGCGTAAAGCGAATTTCAAGGGGGAATAGGGAAGTTGGGAATCGGTTGCCCAGTCATAAGCTCGAGCGACCAAAATCCCGAATCCCGAATCCCGAATCCCGAATCCCGAATCCCGACCATCATGGAAAACCCCGACGAAAAACTAACCCTAAGCAGCGCGGGTGGCAGCCTCACTGAGGTGGATAAAACTGCTATCGGCGGCACCGGAAACCCGGTCCCCGCCGGAACCAGCCCTACCACCGCCGCCCGCACGCTCGAGTTCAGCACGCCGCGCGCCAAGCTCATCGAGGTGGCGGACATGGCCATTCGCTACGACCTGCAAGCGTACCCCAGGGCGCTGGCGGCTTACAGCGCGCTCACCACCGAATCCGAGGCGCTGGCCCTGTGGGACATGTCCAACTTCATCACCATGCGTAAGCTCGGGTATAACGACCACGGGCGGGTTCACGCCTGGGTCACGGGCGCGGCCAGCATGGCCATTTTGCAACTGCTGCTCGAGGGTGGGGTGAGGCCCGACGTCCTCGAGACCGGAATTGGCGATGTGGACGACGCTTTTCTGATTGTTATTCTGGGGACCATGCTGCACGATATCGGTAACAGCGTTCACCGGGCCGCGCACGAGAGGTACGGCGGCATTCTGGCGCTGCCGATTTTGAACCGCCTGCTCGAGCCGATTTACCCTGACCCCTTCAAGCGCACCAAGATTCGGGCCTTCATTCTGCACTGTATCGACTGTCACGACTTGAACCCCTTGCCGCTGACCATCGAGGGTGGGGTCACGGCGGTGGCTGACGGCACCGACATCACCAAAGGGCGTGGCCGCAAGGCGTTTCAGATGGGCAGCGTGGACATTCACTCCATCAGCGCGCTGGCGGTGGACAGCGTGACCATTGCGCGGGGCGAAAACAAACCCGTGGAAATCGAAGTAACCATGAACAACTCGGGCGGCATCTTTCAGGTCGAGGAAATTATGTCGCCCAAAGTCATCAAGTCGCCGCTGGCTAAATATGTGGAACTCATCGCGCGCACGAGTGACAAGCCTGAGGAGCGCATCCTGTACCGGGTGCGGCTCAGCGGCGCGACCTTCGTGAACGAAGCGACGCTCGAGGCCCGCTACAACCAGCCCGTGTCCGGTGTGCTCGAGGCGGTGGTGCAGCTCGATGGTCAACCCAGAGAAGTGTTGCTGATTGAAAAAGGGGCTGACCAAGCGGGGAAATAGGCCGCTCGAGCATGTAAGGGTAAAACCATGAATCCCATCGAGACAAGCCCCTCAAGCGATAAGTGTCCACTCTTGCTCACCCCTGCCGCTCGAGACAAAATTATAGAACTGGGTGGAACATTGGTGATTCATCTCGAGCCGGGAGGATGTTGTGGAACGACTTTTGTGTTCGCTCGAGCGCTCGAGCACCACGATTTATCTTTTGCCTTTGAGGGCCTGACTCTGGGCATGGAGCCTGCACTGCTCACCCTGCTCGGCGGTAGCAGCAAACTCGATTACGGCGCAAAGCTGGTCCCACCGCGCTTCCGGATACTCAGGCTTCATCCCACGCTCGAGCGCTGTGCCTGTAATCGCTCATTTGGACAACCCTTTCCGGGCAAGGTGACGCCTCAATGTCGCGCTTACACTGCGATGCCCTGGGACGAGCCTGGGACGAGGTAGCAAAGATTTGATTGCAAGCGGCTGTTCCCATGAGTAAACAATCTGGCTCATCACGCCTCTTTCACAGAATCCCGAGAAAACACACTTAGGATTGAGTGCGCTGGCTCGAGCCACCTTGACTTAGCCCTGGCGGGCACTTGGGCACGGGTTATCTGGGAGGCGCGAGCACCTGACCGTCGTTTCCGCGCAAACGCTTACGGTGACAGCTCCCTCGAGGTTACGGGTAGGAGGTGCATATGCACAATAAAAGGGTGTGGGCAGTGTTGGTGCTCGCCGGGGTTTTCACGGCCTGCGAGCAAACGTCGGTAAAAACGGTGGTCTCGAGTCTTGCGGACGTGTCCAGCGAGCTGCTGGAGGCAGAGGGAGCACGCCCGGTAACGTACCAGGGTCCCATCACCATCACTAAAGGCGGCACTTACAGCGGCAACTGGCAGAGTTTGGACCCCAAAATACCTGCGGTCACCATCAAAACCGATGAATCGGTGACTATTGAAAACTCGAACATTCGCTCGAGGGGACGTGTAATCGACGCACCCTGGAACCACACCAAAATTACGGTGCGAACCACGCGGGCGCGGGGACTCAATCCCGGACAGCCCGGCAAAACTCAGGGCCGTTTTATTCAGACTTACAACAACGATTCGCTGATTGTGGAACACAACGACCTCGAGGGGACGATGGGTATTCAGGTCAACACTTACGCTGGAAACCGCGACGGTCAGCAAACGATTCGCGTGCGCTACAACCGGGTACGCAACCTGATAGGTCAGGCCAGCGACGGCGCGGGCGGCTACCTGAGTGGCAGCGCCAGACCCGCCGACTGGGATTTCAGCAATTTCGTGCAGCTCTACGAGGTCAAAGACGTGCCCGGTATCGAGATCGCCTGGAACGAGGTGATCAACGAACCCAGGAAGAGCCGGGTGGAAGACGTGATCAACTTCTGCCGCAGCGGCGGCGCTTCGCAGAGCTGGGCCGAGGTTCACAACAACTACATACAGGGCGGCTACGCCTACGACCCGGCGGACAAGACCTATACCGGTACGGGCATCAACACCGGAGACTGTTTTGACGGCACCCGCTTCGGCTACGTGCGGGTCCATGACAATCAGATGGTGTCGTTCGCCAGCGGGGGCACCGGCAGCCCCCCCGGTCCCGATTACGACGTGTTTGATAACCGGGTGGTGTCTTCAGGGACGCTGGCCGACGGAACCCTCCTGCCCAGGGGCATCGGCCTGACGGTCTGGGACCCTACCGGCAACAGCAAGGGCAAGTACACCGACCGTCCCGTCCACGACAACGTGGTGGGTGTGATGCACCTCGGTGCCGAGGGCCTGTACCGCTGTGACGGCTGGTGGCCCGAGGAATCCAAACTGGCCGATGGCTCCGATGTATGGTGCAAGAGCGGCTGGTTTCAGAATGTCGCGTTGCCCGACCCCATCACCCTCGAGACCGAACGAGCCGAGTGGGTGCGTTGGCAGCAAAAGCTCACCTCGAGCCGGGTCAGCATCGGTTTACGCTGAAGGATTGTAAAAGTTTTGCGGTAGTGTCAGATATTTCCCAAGTGGAGTGAATGCAAAACCGCACAAGCGGTTGCACTAGGCTCAGGCCCTGTAAACTGACCTGCATGAAACTTAACTACGCCCTCGAGCGCCTGCATAACGCTCGAGCCGAGTGGGAAAGTCTGGGCGTGCGCGACCTGTACCTGTTCGGCTCGGTGGCCGACGACACCGCGCACCCCGAAAGCGATGTGGACGTGCTGGTGGATTTTGTCGAGCCGCAGGGACTCTTCAGGCTCATCCAGGTGCGCCATCTGCTCGAGAATGTGCTCGAGCGCCGCATTGATGTGGTGACGGAGGATGCGCTCAAGGGACCCCTGCGCGAAAGTGTGCTCTCGAGTCTGGTCAAGGTAACGCGTGGGCGTTAAATCGTACCGCTGGCGGTTGGAAGCGATGCTCGAGGACATCGCGCTAATAAAGAATTACACAGGTAGCCTCGAGTATGAAGACTTTTCCGGGGACCCAATGCGGATGGACGCCACGATTAGAAGGCTAGCCCGCTTGGGCGAATCCACCAAATACCTGCCCAACTCAGTGCTGCTCGAGCATCCCAATGTTCCCTGGGAGGAAATGCGCTCGGTGCGAAACTTTTTGGTCCACGATTATTTTGGCATCTCGAGCCACGCCTTGTGGCTCACCGTGACCGTGGAATTACCCCGGCTCGAGCGCTTGCTGGTGAGGGTGCTCGAAGACTGGAAGGAAGCTTGAAGACTGTATTTGCTCAGGGTAAAACCCATGCCTCGCGCAAATCAGCAAGATTGGAAACGGTCAGGCCCGCTCGAGGGCGCGCCGCACCAGGCCTGACCAGAACAGCCTGTATTCCCGCGCCCACTGCGCCCAGCACATCATGACTGGGTGAATCGCCTACGTAAACGGCTTCGGAGGGTTGAGTGTCCATCCGCTCGAGCAGGTGTGTAAAAATGCCGGATTGTGGCTTATAAATTCCAATCTCGGCAGCCACCACGATTTCATCGAAGTAGTGCTCGAGTCCGCTTTTTTGAATTCGCTCTCGCTGCTCCTGAGCGTCGTAAGCATTGGTCAGCAGGCCCAATTTGTAGTGGGGGCGCAGGGTATGGAGCAGTTCGTGAGCGCCCTCGAGCGCGGTACAGCCTGCTATCATCCGCGTTCGGTACAGCTCGAGATAGGAAGGTTTCCACGGGATGTCCAGGCGCTCGAAAGTGTGCTCGAGCCTCTGTATGTGCATCTCGAGCGGGTTTTCCCGGCCCTGCTCGACACGTTCGTGAAAAGCCATGATTTCTTCGACCGCGATTTCGATGAACTGCTCGAGTGAAACCTGAATTTGAGCGTGCTGGTGAAGGGTTTCGAGCGCCTCACGGTCAGCGGTCACGAAGTCGGTCAAGGTGCCATCAAAATCAAAAATAATTGTTTCGATGGCTGAAAAATTCAGGTGGGGCGTTTGCATCTATAAATCCTATTGGGTATGGACTCGCTCGAGCAGACGAAAAAGGCGTCTGATAGACGCCTTTACGAAATAATGCTTAGCTCGAGCCTCAATCCAGCACGTCGCGCCTTCTCCAAGCCAGCCAGAACAGCAGCGCGAAGGCGGCGGCGTAAACCGCGCTCACCATCACCGACCAGCCGATTTCGGACCAGGAAAAGCTCACCAGGTTGTTGAAAGGGTTGTTTCCACCACCACCAAAGCCGCCACCGCCACCGCCAAAAAGCCCGCCCGAGGCGCTCGAGCCTGCAAAACCGGTTCCCAGATTGAGGTTGCGGGTCAGGAAATAGCGTGGAATCTCCTGAAGCAGATTTTGAATTTTGAGCGCCTGAAACGGGGCGTTGAGCGGCGTGACCTGGTTGAGCTGGCTCGAGATGGAGAGCAGCGCGATGCCCTCGAGAATGCTGGGCAGCAGCACCGTGCCGATGAGCGACATGGCGGGTGAGGCGATGAGGGAACTCAGCAGCATGGACAGCGCCAGCGGTGCCGCCACCACCAGGCATTGCAGCAGCAGCAGCGGAAGCAGGGTTCCCCAGTCGCCCTGAAGCGGGACCTGAAAAAGAAGCAGATTGGCCAGAAAGCCGATGACCGCGCTCGAGACGGCAGCGGCCAGAATCAGCATCGAGAGCAACGTCACCCCAGCCAGAAACTTGCCGGTGAGCACGCCGGGGCGGTTGGGCTGGGCCACCAAAATGACCTTCCACATTTTAAAGCCGCGCTCCTCACCGATTAAAAAGCTGCCGGTGATGGCGGCGATGGGCAGGATAAAAAACGGCAGGGCCGCTCCCAGAAAGTTGCGGGTCAGACTGAAGGCGGTGGCGGCATTCTGGGCGATGGCGCTCGAGACGTTGCCCCCGCCGTCCAGCGAGGACCCGTCCACGCTGCGGGTGATAAAATACGCTGCCAGCACCTGAAGCAGCGGCACCAGCACGCCCATGACGATGAACAGCACCCAGAAGCGCTTCTTGAAGCGGGCCTTGCGAAGTTCGGCCAGTGCGACGCGGAAAATCATGCTTTCACCGTATTACCCGTATTGCCCTGAGCCGCAGCGTCGGCTCGAGTGGGGGCCAGGGTTTTGTCGCCCACCGCACGCAAATAAATCTGCTCGAGCGACTCCACATCGGGTCTCAAGCCCAGCAGGGGCAGGCGGTGCTCCACCATCAGGGGGGCCACCCGAAAAAGGTCGTCGTGTGCGATGCGGGCCACCACCGTGCCGCCCGCGTGCGCGAACACGTCTTGCACCCAGCTCTGATTTTTCATCAGCTCGAGCGCCTTGTCCACCTCCGGCGTGTCTATGTTCATGCTCACGCCCTCTGCACCCAGTTGGTTGAACAGCTCTCGCACCCGCCCATCGGCCTGAATGCGCCCTTTGGCGATGATGAGCACGCGAGGGCAGATTTTTTCCACCTCGGCCAGGATGTGGCTCGAGAGGAGTACCGTCATACCGGTGCTCGAGATGTCGCGTATCAGGTCGCGCATGTCGGCCACCCCTTGCGGGTCCAGGCCATTGGTGGGTTCGTCGAGCAGCAGCACATCGGGTTCGGTCATCAGGGTCCGGGCTAGCCCCAGGCGCTGCCGCATCCCCTGAGAGTAAGCCGAAACGCGGTTGTGCTGGCGCTCGGTGAGGCCCACACGCTCGAGCGCCGCCCCCACGCTGCGCTCGGGAATTCCGGCCAGGGTCGCGGCATATTTCAGGTTTTCCAGACCGGACAGGTACGGGTAAAACGAGGGTTCCTCAATCATGGCGCTGAGCTTGCCCTCGAGCCGAATCTTGCCGCTGGTGGGCGTAATCAGACCCGCAATCATTCGCATGGTGGTGGTTTTGCCTGCCCCGTTGGGACCCAAAAAGCCCACCACTTCGCCGCGCTCGAGGGCAAAACTCACCCCTTCAACGGCTTGAAAACCCCGGAAATTCTTGGTGATTTGCTCGAGAGTGAGGGACATGCCGTAGTTTACGCGGTGAGGGTGAGCGGGGTTGCCTGGGGGTGAGGTGACTCGAGCGCCTTACCTCGGCAAATGTAATCCCAGCACGCACGCCCTCGAGCGCCGCGTGCTATATTCAGCTGCTACGCCCAGCACACCTGACCCAATTTGGGGCCAGAAGTGCTCGAGAACGTTTCTGAACTGGTTTCTCTACAACTCTTCCTTTCTTGTTCGCGAGGACTTTACCATAACAGAAGTACGCGTTACAAACTTTTAAATCGCTCGAGCGGAGAGAAGGTCAGTATGACCCTCTCTCCGCGTTGTTTACTTTTATGATGGAGAGAAAGACAAAGAGCAGGGTCGTTATCCACGATGGGCAATGACGACCTTTTCCGCTCGAGCACACAAGGCGAGTTCCTCAAATTTCTAAAGGTTTCTCTGGTTCGAGGTCCGGGCGTGGACGGGTCGGGGAAATCACCACCTATCATCAACGGGAGAATGAATGAGTCAGCCCATCGAGCGCTTTGGTGACATCACCGAGGTCATAGAGCTTCCCAAGTTAATCGAAACCCAAATCGATTCGTTCAATCAGTTTTTGCAAATGGGCAAATCTGCTGCCGAGCGTGAAAACACCGGCCTTCAGAGCGCTTTCAAAGAAATTTTTCCGATTGACGAAACCGACAAAAACCGGGGAGCCGGTCTGGTGCTCGACTTTCTCGAGTACACCATTGCCGAGCCGCAGTTCACCCCCGAGGAGTGCCGCGAGAAAGACCGCACCTACGACGCCTCGCTCTACGCCAAGCTGCAACTGATTCACAAGGACACCGGACTCATCAAGGAGGATAAGGTCTTCCTGGGCGACCTTCCACTGATGACCCGTGACGGCAGCTTTGTCATCAACGGCGCGGACCGGGTGGTGATTTCGCAGATTCACCGCTCGCCCGGCGTGTACTTCACCCGCAGCTTCCGGGGCGTCAAGGAAGTGTTCACCGCCGCCATCATTCCCATGCCCAAGCGCGGCCCCTGGATTGAACTCGAATTCAACAACAGCGGCGTGCTCGAGATGAAGGTCAACAAGCGCAAGTTCCCCGTCAGTATGCTGCTGCGCGTGCTGGGCATGAACGACGACGGCATCAAGGAGCTGTTCGGCAGCTATAGCGACGTGGAGATGGTCGAGGACAAGGCCAGCGGCATGAACGCCGACGAGGCCCTGCTGCGCCTGTTCACCGTGCTGCGCCCCGGCGACCCACCCAAGCGCGATAAGGCGATTTCTTACCTGCACAGCCTGCTGGCCGACCCCCGCCGCTACGATTTGGGCGAGCCGGGACGCTTCAAGATGAACCGCAAGCTGGGCATGAACAGCGACATCAAAACGCTGCTGACCTTCGAGGACGGCGTGTTTGGCGACGCGGGCTTGATTGAAACTTTGAAGTACCTGCTGGCGCTGGGCGCTCGAGCGGGCGAGTACGCGGGTCTCGAGAACAAAGTGGAAGTGGGCTACGACGACATCGACCACCTGGGCAACCGCCGCATCCGCACCGTGGGCGAACTGCTGGCCGACCAGCTCCGGGTGGGCATGGGCCGCATGGCGCGTGGTGTGCGAGAGCGGATGCTCCTCGGCAACCCCGACGCGGCGACCCCGGCCAAGCTGGTCAACAACCGCCCCATCGTGGCGGCCATGCGCGAGTTCTTCGGGCGCAGCCAGCTCAGCCAGTTCAAAGACCAGACCAACCCGCTGGCAGAGTTGCGCCACAAGCGCCGCATCTCTGCGCTGGGACCAGGCGGACTCACTCGAGAACGCGCAGGCTTTGACGTGCGAGACGTTCACCGCACCCACTACGGGCGGGTGTGCCCCATCGAGACCCCAGAAGGCGCGAACATCGGCCTCATCTCGAGCTTGGCGAGTTTTGCCAAAGTGGACGAGCGCGGCTTCATTCAGGCCCCCTATCGCCGGGTGGTGAATGGTAAGGTTCTGAGCGACCAGGACGCGGTGGAGTACATGACCGCCGACATCGAGGACCGCTACAGCATCGCGCAAGCCAACACGCCGCTCAACGCCGACGGCAGCTTCAACACCGACAAAATCGTGGTCCGCAGGCGCGGCGACCCCTTCATCGTGGGTCCCGACGAAGTGGATTACATGGACGTGAGTCCCAAGCAAATCGTTTCCATCTCGACCTCGCTGATTCCCTTCCTCGAGCACGACGACGCTAACCGCGCCCTGATGGGTTCCAACATGCAGTCTCAGGCTGTGCCGCTGGTGCGGGCCGAAAGCCCGGTGGTGGGTACAGGCGTGGAAGAGCGCGTGGTGGCCGATTCCGGCACCAGCGTGGTCTGCGACGTTCACGGCATCGTGGACTACGTGGACGCCCGCCGCATCGAAATCAAGCTGCTCGAGGATGCTCCCAAGCTGGGTAAGGTGAAGGGTAATATCCACACCTACGACCTGATTCGCTTCACAAGAAGCAACCAGGGCACCAACATGGACCAGAAGCCCATCGTAAGGGTGGGCGATACCGTCAAACCCTTCCAGGCGCTGGCCGACGGACCCGCCAGTGAGCAGGGAAGGCTGGCGCTGGGCCAGAACATCACCATCGCCATCATGCCCTTCGATGGATTCAACTTTGAAGACGCCATCTGTATTTCTGAGGGTCTGGTTCGCAAGGATTTCTACACCTCGGTTCACATTGAGAAGGACGAAATCGAGGCTCGAGACACCAAGTTGGGTCCAGAGAAAATCACTCGAGACATTCCCGGACTGAGCGAAGCCGCACTGCGCGACCTCGACGAGGACGGCATTGTGCGGGTAGGCGCGGATGTACGCCCCGGCGACATTCTGGTAGGGAAGACCAGCTTTAAAGGCGAGTCCGAACCCACACCAGAAGAGCGACTGCTGCGCTCTATCTTCGGTGAGAAAGCTCGAGAAGTGAAGGACACCTCCTTGCGCGTGCGAAGCGGTGAGGGCGGCGTAGTCGTGGGCGCGGTGCGCTTCCGCCGTGAAGACAAGGACGCCGACCTAAAGCCCGGTGTGCGTGAAATGGTGCGCGTTTACGTGGCCCAGAAGCGCCGCCTGCAAGTGGGCGATAAAGTCGCTAACCGCCACGGCAACAAGGGTGTGGTTTCCAAGATTCTGCCGCCTGAAGACATGCCTTTCCTGCCCGACGGAACCCCGGTGGATTTAGTGTTCAACCCACTGGGCGTGCCTTCGCGCATGAACCTGGGTCAGATTCTCGAGACCCATCTGGGTGAAGTGGGCCGCCGCCTGGGCATGAAGTTCGTGACCCCGGTGTTCGACTCCGTGACCGAGGGCAAGATTAAGGAGATGCTCGAGGGAACCGCCCGCGACGCACTCGAGCAGCGTAAAGCCGACGGTATCGGCCTGGACAAGCGCGAACGTGAAGTGCTCCAGCGGGCCGGAAAGCTGGGCGTGATTTCGGGGATTCCCTCGAGCGACGAGTCCTTCGACAAAGCGCAGATTGAACTCTCGAGCACCGGCAAGAGCGTGCTCTACGACGGACGCAGCGGCGAAGCCATCAGCGGCGCGGTTGTGGTCGGGACCATGTACGTGATGAAGCTCTACCACATGGTGGAAGACAAGATGCACGCCCGCAGCACTGGCCCCTACTCGCTTATCACTCAGCAGCCGCTGGGCGGAAAAGCGCAGTTCGGTGGACAGCGTTTCGGAGAGATGGAAGTGTGGGCGCTCGAGGCTTACGGCGCGGCGCACACCCTGCAAGAGATGCTCACCATCAAGAGTGACGACATCGAAGGGCGCGACGCCGCGTACCAGAGCATCGTCAAGGGCGACGAGGTGGCCTCGAGCAACATCCCCGAGAGCTTCAAGGTGCTGGTGAAGGAGCTTCACTCTTTGGGTCTGGATGTGGAAGTTCTGGATGATGATAACCAGACTATTGACATCTTCGAGGGCATGTTGCCCAGAAGGTAAGGGAGTTCTTGATTTGTGATTTTGCTCTGAACACTCAAGTGAACGTCACAAATCGGGAATCTGTAGGGGCGTTTGGCAAACGCCCGGAACCGCTGAAGCCTGACGCTCGAGCAGATGAGGGCGACCTGCCAGTCGCTCCTACAAAAAGAGGGTTTCGCTCGAGCGGTGGAGGAGTTGAATGTTGAAGCGACTTTCAGGATTCAAGTTTGGATGGCTCCAGATTTTACTGGGTCTCTATCTTGTTTTGATGGTGATGTCGCACTTCAACTACTCGAGTGTGCAGGTGCTGTTACCTGGTCTGAAAGGGCTATTTATAGAGGGAAACACCGAAACTTGGATAGGCCGTCTATGGCTCGACTCCTTGATTCCTTTTGCTTTCCTTTTGTCCGCACTCGAGCTTATCTGGCCTTATGCCGTAGTGCTTCACTTGCTTTGGTGTATTGCTCGAGCGTGGAAGACGGGATTTCGCCAAATTCTTCGATGGACTTTCCTGCTTAGGCTGCCCTTGCTAATTATTCTCTATGTTTCTACTTTTGCCGTTCTTTTAGGCCGTGCTGAGGATTTGAAACATTTTATCAATCCATCTGGAGAAGTGAGCTTCACCGTCTCAAGCATTTCCTTAATTTGTATTTTGCTCAACACCGTGGCTGACAAGCTCGAGCAGCGACAGCTCAATAAGCCCTCACTCTCACCGGAGAACACATGAAGCAATTCTCTAAAGTCCGTATCGCCCTTGCCAGCCCGGAGAAAATCCGTTCATGGTCCACCGGCGAAGTGGAAAAACCCGAAACCATTAACTACCGCACCCTCAAACCCGAGCGCGAAGGTCTTTTTGACGAGCGTATCTTCGGCCCAGTGCGCGATTACGAGTGCGCTTGCGGTAAGTACAAGCGTCAGCGCTTTGAAGGCAAAGTCTGTGAGCGCTGCGGCGTGGAAGTCACCAAGAGCGTGGTGCGCCGCTACCGCATGGGTCATATTGACCTGGCCACTCCCATCGCCCACATCTGGTACGTCAAGGACACCCCTAGCAAGATTGGCACCCTGCTAGACCTCAGCGCGTCCCAGCTCGAGCAGGTGCTGTACTTCTCCAAATTTATCGTGGTGGACCCTCAAAACGCCATGCGCGACGGACGCCCACTCAAGCGCGGCGAACTGCTCAGCGACGAAGAGTACCGCGAGTTGCGCTTTGGACGCCAGGAAACTTACCCGGTTACGGGCGGTATTGACGCTGAAGTTAGAGACGGCGAGTATGTCACTCGAGGCCAGATTCTGGCCGGAAACCTGGTGTCCAAACTCGATGGACTGGCCCAGTACCGCTTCCCCCGCCGCGCCGAACTGCGTTACAAAGAGGCGCTCGAGGTCACACTCGCGCTGCCTGCTAGCGACGTGGTGGAGCAGGACGCTTACCGCGCCGGAGAAATTCTGGCCGAGCTGAGCGGAGATTTCAGCGTGAAGGCTCCGGTGGCCGGAAGCGTCAAACTGGTTGACCTGGGCGAAGATTCGGCGCTGGTGCAGATGCTGGACGAGGAAGAAAAAGTCCTCTCGAGCACCTACCTGCCGCACGGCCTGGACTTGGAAGTGGTCGAAGGACAGGTGCTCGAGGCTGGAGACGTGCTGGCGAGCGCTGGAAAAGGCGACCTGCTGCGGGTTTCTCGCAGCTCGAGCCTGACGGCGGCCAAAACCAAGAAAGGGGAAGTCAGCGCCACCCTGAATTGGGAGCGCATCGACACCATCGCTATCAACCCCACCATGCACCTTCTGGTGGGCGACGGAACTCAGTTCACGGCGGGAACCCGACTCATCGGAGCTATTGACCTGGAACTCGAGGTGACGGCGGAGCGCGAGGGCACCATCACCTTGCAAGCGCCTGCCAGCATTATCGTCAGCAAGGCCAAAGTGTACCCCTACCAGGACGAGCCGCTGGTGGTCAACGGCGACCGGGTGGCCCCTGGTGACGAACTGGCCGACTCCGGCAATCTGCGAAGCGAAATCAACGGGCGCATCGAACTGGACCTGGTTCGCAAGCAAGTGCGCGTGATTGAGAGCTACGATTTTACCGCTAAAATGGGTGCCGAATCCATCAAAGAACTGCTCGACGACCTCCAGCTCGAGACGCTCGAGGCCGAACTGGGCGAGATGATGAAAGATAACTCGCGCCACAAGCGGGCCAAGGCTCGTAAGCGCCTGGAAGTCACCCGTAGCTTCCTCGAGAGCGGCAATAACCCCTCGTGGATGATTATGGAAACCGTTCCGGTGATGCCGCCAGACCTGCGCCCCATGGTGCAGGTGGACGGTGGACGCTTTGCGACTTCCGACCTGAATGACCTCTACCGCCGTCTGATTAACCGCAACAACCGACTCAAGAAGCTGATGAGTCAGGGCGCACCGGACATGATTATCCGCAACGAGAAGCGGATGCTGCAAGAAGCGCTGGACGCACTCATTGACAACGGACGGCGCGGCGCACCGGTGACCAACCCCGGCAGTGACCGGGCGCTGCGTTCACTCACCGATTTGCTGGGCGGCAAGCAGGGCCGTTTCCGTCAGAACCTGCTGGGTAAGCGGGTGGACTACTCGGGCCGTTCGGTCATCGTGGTGGGACCTCAGCTCAAGCTGCACCAGTGTGGCGTTCCTAAGCGCATGGCGCTCGAGCTGTTCAAGCCGTTTTTGTTCAAGGTACTCGAGGAGAAGGGCGAAGTCACCAACATCAAGCAGGCCCGCAAGATGCTGGACCGTCAGCGTGACATCAAAGAAAGTGTGTGGGACGCGCTCGAGGAAGTGATTGAGGACAAAGTGGTGCTGCTCAACCGCGCCCCCACCCTGCACCGTCTGGGCATCCAGGCGTTCGAGCCAATTCTGGTGGAAGGTCAATCCATCCAGCTTCACCCGCTGGTGTGTGAAGCCTTCAACGCCGACTTCGACGGCGACCAGATGGCGATTCACGTCCCCCTGAGCGCTCAGGCCCAGGCCGAAGCCCGCATTCAGATGCTCAGCTCCCACAACCTGCTTTCGCCCGCGCACGGCGAACCCAACGTTAAGCCCTCGAGAGACATCATTCTGGGTATTTTTACCCTGACCCAGCTCCGGGTGGACCGGGAAGGCACCGGGCGCAAGTTCTCGAGCAAGCAAAAGGTGCTCGACGCTTTTGACAAGGGCGAGATTCGCCTCAACAGCCCCATCATGCTCGAGGGCGTGGAAACCAGCGCCGGGCGCATTCGCTACAACTTCGGCAGCGTGGAAGAAGCCCTTCTCGCCGTCGAGCGCGGCACCATCGACCACCAGGACCAGGTGACGGTTCGCATCGGTGGCGAGATGGTGCAGACCAGCGCCGGACGGGTGCGCTTCTACCGCTTCGTGCAAGAAACGCTCGAGGCCGACGGTACCCGGCTCGAGAAGGGATTCCTCGACCTCAACACCACCTACGAGAAAAACGCGCTTCAGGAGCTGGTGCTGCGGAGCTTCAAGAAACTCGGTATCGAAAAGACCGCCCGCTTGCTGGACACACTCAAGGACGAGGGCTTCAAGCTCTCCACCACCTCAGGCGTGACCATCGGCATTGACGACGTGGTGATTCCGCCGCAGAAAACCGAAATCATCGAGCGGGCGGACCGGATGCTCGAGGAAATCGAGGAAAACGCCGAGATGGGCTTCCTCACTTCTGAGGAGCGCTACAAGCAGGTGGTGCAGCTCTGGAACGACTGCACCGACGAGGTGCGGAACGCAGTGTTCGACAACTTTTCCAAAAACTACCCCTTCAACCCGCTGTGGATTATGTCCCAGTCGGGCGCGCGCGGCAACCCGCAGCAGATTCGTCAGCTCGCCGGAATGCGCGGCTTGATGGCCAAGCCCGACGGCAGCACCATCGAGGTGCCCATTAAGGCGTCCTTCCGCGAGGGCCTGGACGTGCTCGAGTACTTCATCAGCACCCACGGGGCGCGTAAGGGTGGGGCCGACACCGCGCTCAGAACCGCCGACTCGGGCTACCTGACCCGCAAACTGTGCGACGTGAGCCACGAGGTCGTGGTGCGCGACCTGGACTGCTCCACCACCGAGTACAGCGAGATTGGGCTGGGTGCCTTTGATGAAAGGACCGGGGCCTGGAGAACCACCAAAGCTTCCGAAATCGAGACTTCGCTCTACGGGCGCAACCTGGCGATGGACCTCGAGATGGGCAATGGGGGCCGGATTCTCGAGGCGGGCAGCTTTCTGGCGCTCGAGGACGTGCGCGAACTGGCCAAGATTGCCGAGCAGGTGCAGAGCGTGTTCGTTCGCACCCCAATGGACTGTAAAATCAAGGCTGGAGTGTGCCAGAAGTGCTACGGCTACGATTTGTCGCAGGCCAAGCCGGTTAGCTTGGGCGAAGCGGTGGGTATCATCGCTGCCGAATCCATCGGAGAGCCGGGAACCCAGCTCACCATGCGAACCTTCCACACCGGCGGCGTGGCCGGTGGCTACGACATCACCCTTGGCCTCC
>Ga0209100_1001377_pt1 | contig 16794 bp, 19 predicted proteins | sample lystaG_FD_185480 | JGI IMG/M metagenome (GOLD analysis project Ga0209100, IMG submission 185480) | Glacier valley bacterial and archeal communities from Borup Fiord, Nunavut, Canada, to study Microbial Dark Matter (Phase II) -... | ecosystem: Environmental > Aquatic > Freshwater > Ice > Glacier ...
CTGAAATCCACAGGATTCACAGTTAAGCATCCGTTCTTTATCAGAATGAGTCATCTTTTTACCGCATCTGCTGCAAAACTTATGGTTAGCATACCAGCGATTCAGCTGCCATCCGACGACCCCGGCATAGGAGCGCCAGTATTTGGACTCGGTTCTGAATCTGCTTGTGCTGGCGTATATCCATCCTTCAGCGGAATCAAGCCCCTTTTCCTCAGTAAGATAATAGTTGATGTCATCAATACAAAATAGGAATGTTGCATCCCCCATCAAATGGGGATATTGTTCTTCGAAATCAGAGAATGAGGGGTACCAGAGCTTATCTTTGTCTTCCCTGACAAGTACTTTGTCCCCATCATAGGAGAGAAAAAGGTCATTGGATTCTGGTTTCTTGTTCTTGAAGTTATTGTTGAAAATTCTTGGTTCTATATCATGGATCATTATATTCCGCCTTCCATTGGTTTGTGAAGAGTTTAATTGATTATAGATTTCATTTTATCAGAATTTGAAGAATTTGAAGTAAGATTTTTTTAATTATGTTTGCTATATTTCAAAGTTGGAAATCTATTGTTTGAACCATTTGAAATCTCATAACCATCCTGTATGATGATGTTTTCATTGATTTCCTAAGATAAACCCTATCATCCTCAATTCATATTATTTTTAAGCTGATTTATGATCTGTTGTTTTTAGTTTTGTCATCAATTTAAGATATAATATGAAAATAAAATAGCTGAATTAAAAGAGGTATTCATTTGAAAAAATAGAAGTTAGTTTCAGCTTGCTTTAGTTTATCTCGAATACATAAGGAATCGGGACCTAAGATGATTTGAACACTAATTTTTATTTCGTAAAATTTTCGATAACAGCGGTATAGTGGATTTATTTCAGCAATAATATGGAGGGATATATATGACAGTCAATGTTAAATTTGTAAGTAAAACTACGGTTAAGGAAGGGAAAACACTGCTTAAAGCGTCTAAAGAAACAAGGGTCAAATTAAAGGACTCTTGTGGTGGTGATGGGAAATGTGGAAAATGTGAGGTTAAAGTCCTTTCAGGCAAACTTTCTCAGCCAACCAAGGAAGAACTGAAGACCCTGGGTTTAAAGAAAATTGAAAAAGGATACAGGCTGGCATGTGAGGCTGAAGTCATAGAAGGCGAGGTTTCAGTTGAAGTTGTGGAGGACTGAAAGTAGAATTTAAACTCCATTACGTTGAAAATGACTTTCACTTATGGAGATTTCTTGAGAACTCATCATAGAAACTGAGGCTAAGAGAAAAGGAAGTGATGGAATGCAGAAAAATGTTCTGGTTGTTAAGGATTTAAAGAAATATTATTATTCTAGAAAAGGGATGGTCAAAGCCATAGACGGTGTAGACCTCGAGGTTTATTCCGGAGAGATTTTCGGGTTTTTAGGCCCGAATGGAGCAGGAAAGACGACGACGCTTCGCATCGTGACAACCCTTTTGACCCAGGATTCCGGAGAAGCCGAAGTCGCAGGATTTGATGTCAAAAAAGAAGCCGATGAGGTGAGAAGGCATATTGGGTATGTCAGTCAGGCGGGAGGCTCGGATCCTCCGGCAACAGGCAGGGAAAATCTTATTCTTCAAGGGCGGCTTTATGGAATGAGTACTAAAGATTCAAGAAATAGGGCGGAGGAACTCATTCAACTTTTGGATTTGACGGAGTTCGCTGACCGCATTGTCTATACCTATTCAGGAGGGCAGCGTCGCCGTCTGGATGTCGCACTAGGTCTTATGAACCGTCCGACGATCCTTTTTTTGGATGAACCCACAACAGGTCTTGATCCGCAAAATCGCACAAATCTTTGGATGCAAATCAGGAGATTAAGGGAAGAAGGCACAACAATCCTCCTGACGACGCACTATATGGAAGAGGCAGATGCCTTGTGCGACCGTGTGGCGATTATCGACCATGGACGAATTGTCGCTTTAGGAACACCGGATGAACTGAAAAAGCGGGTTGCGGGGGATTGCATCATTATCGGGATTGAAGATGCGGAAGAAAAAACATCAGACCTTGTTGCCACACTTAGAGATGCAGATTTTATTAAAGAAGTGCAGATGGATACCAGCCACATCAGGCTATATGTCGATGATGGTGCACTGACTATCTCTTCTGTGCTTAAAATTCTCGAGGAAGAAGGCGTTATCTTGAAAACCATCACGTTAACAACGCCGTCGCTTGATGATGTATTTCTTCATGAGACAGGGTACTCGCTTCGTGACCTCGACGCGAAAGGAGAATACAAATGAAGACTCTTCGTGACACCGGAGTCCTTTTCCGTCGCAAGATGATGGAGACCCTTCGTAATCCGATCTATATCATCATGAGTCTCCTTAGTCCTGTTCTTTATCTTGTGCTTTTCTCTCCGCTTTTGTCGAAATTGACGAGCCTTCCAGGTTTGGCTACGGGGAATGTGATGAATGTATTCATCCCGGGGCTCCTCGTCATCGTTTCATTTTCAAACGGACTTTTTGTAGGCTATAACATGATTGATGAGGTACGGAATGGTGTTGTTGAAAGGTTTAGAGTAACACCGACCAGTCGATTCGCCATTCTCGCCGGGCGGGTGCTTCGGGATATGGTCAATACACTCATCATCGTCAATTTTTTTACCTTGATTGCCATCCCTTTTGGTTTCCACGTGCATCCTCTGGGTTATATCCTGTTTCAACTAATCCTATGCATGGTCCTGGTGACAACCTCAAGTTTTGGGAATGCAATAGGGCTCATCCTGAAGGATGAAGACCGCCTTTCTCCGGTCATCCAGGGAATCAATTTACCCATTCTTCTCTTATCCGGAATGCTTCTTCCTATGGAACTAGCTCCAAGATGGCTGAACAATGTTGCCCATCTCAACCCCGCATATTATGCGGTGGAAGCAGGTCGTGTACTAGTATCAGGGCAAATACTTAATTTCAAGGTTGGAGAGGCATTCATTTTTCTGCCTTTATTGACCATTCTTATGGTTGCTTGGGCCACAAGTGTTTTTAATAGGGATATCTCTTGAAAGAAACAATGTAGATGCAATACGGTAAACGAAAATTGGCAGGCCTTATTAAATTTTCCAATAAAATGTGGTAATACGAATTTAACCAGAGAAGACGCCAATGGAAACGAAAATTATCCGAGAGGTGAAGAGATGAGAATCATACGGAAGAAAGAGTATAATATAACAACCTGGAGTGGTGGAACCACAACTGAAATCTATCTGGATCCCGAAGAGGGGGATTATCGAAGGAGGCAGTTCGACTACAGGATAAGCTCCGCGACTATTGAGGTGGAGGAATCAGATTTTACCGTGCTTCCGGGGATTGAAAGAGTGATTCTTCCACTAGAAAACAGAATGCTCCTTCTTCATGGAGAGGAGGAAGTACTTCTCTCCCCTTATGAGTCCTATAGATTCTCAGGGGAGAGAAGTACAAGAAGCAGAGGAATCAACCGAGATTTCAACCTGATGTTGAATCATGGGGTGCATGGAGATATCGAGGTTATCACCATCGGTAAAGAAACATCAATAATAGTGGCGGCAGAGAACAACCTCTATTACTATGATCAAGGTAAAGGAACTATAGAAATCGGGCAAGAGGTTATGTTTCCAGGGGATAGTATCCTCGTTAAAGGAGAAGAGTGCATTGAACTGGTTAACAATAATCATTCAGATGTGACGTTGATTAAAGTAGTCATGTCAGATTTGGGAAATAGCAGTTGAAGTTTATAAATTATTCTCATCGCGATTAATGATGAGCAATAGTAAACGTCATCGTCACTGATCGCTGACACGAAAAAAATCAGAGTAATAGGACCATTAAAATCACTCGGATTTTGTTGGTCCTTATTTTTTTGTTCTATTTTTGAAGTCTTAATTATTGATAGGTTTATGTTATGGCTTAATTAGATAGATCGTGGAAACATATCCGGTCTTTCCGGCATAGGTCGTCTTTCCCCAATCGCTAACGATGCTTTCGACTTCGACAATGGTCTGTGCTGGAATAACCATGAGTACAGGGCTGTCCAGCGAAGGCTCCTGTCTTAAATTTAGATTCATGCTAGTCATAAGTTGTTTCTCGAGACTTAGGGTAATCGGTGTCAGATAGCCCATCGTGGTGAAGCCACTCCATCCTGCAGACTCAATTATCACCCAGTCCTTCCATGTCATTGAGGATTTGACTATTGTACCTTTTGGAATGACCCAAAGGATTTCACTTGTGAGCTCGGGAGGATTTCTCAAATTCAGGTTTTCTGTTGCTTTGAGGTAATAATTATTGCTCACCAGATTCCCAAAATCCTTTACCACCATATCTGCCATATCCTCAACCCGGCCATTAAAGCGCATGGTGCTGGCAGGATCACTCTCATCATAGGGTGCAGCAAAGCTAGTGGCTTTTTGATCATTATAATAAGTTTGCAAAACTGTGGAGGTGGATGTATCTGGATGTATCTTTAAATATGTTTTATATGCGTTGATAAATGATTGATTGTAGCTATCGGTTGTGGCCACCGTGGTATTGGGTAAACCTCCAAAATAGCCCTGAAGATAATGTTTGAGGTTTTGTAAAACATCATTTTTTTGTTTCGAGTCAGGGTATTTCTTCAAAAAAGTTTCGGCGGTCGCAATTCGATCGCCCAGTTCCTCGATGGAGATGACGATTCCTCCGTCTGATGCACACACCTGATCGGATTCCAAGGATTTAAATTTTCCGTAGTCGATCATTTCAGATGAAAGATGATCAGTTCGACAGAATCTTCCACTTGGATAAACTTGTAGCCCACGCTTTCGAACCGAGTGAATAAGTCTTTCAGGGATGCATCGGTGATTAAGTCTGAAGAAAGGTTTTGGATTCCCTTGTCAAAGAAGGGCTGAAGCTTCTGAAATTGCTTGAAATAAGGCATCATGCCCATGAATTGATACGCCCTAAGATAACGTAAATACGCCGATAACAGTGCATCATTGGTTTCTGTTGATTCGGTTTTCATGATCTCGTCCATCACCGGTTTGATGACCAGTGGATCATCTGCTGTCTTCAGACGCTCTTCAAAATCCAAGATTACTTCCGTATTCTCGCCTGAAATAGTTTCTGGAGTTCCAAAAGGTTCTTCCTGGCGCGTTTCTTCTCCATTTCCAGTCTCCACGGGAGCCTGATCTTTGCCTGTACATGGACTTAAAAGGAGTCCCACGAGCAAAAGGGAGATGATCTTTTTCATGTCAGCACCTCGATCCTTTTCATTCTTAATTTTATCATAGAGAAATAGTTTGAATATTCCGTATCATTTGCATTAAAATATTTCGGTTCAAGAATTGGTAAACATTGGAATAAAATCCAACGATATCTTTGTCACAACACAATCATCCGTTAAGTTGAATGGACAGGATGAAGTTTTTTTCAAAATACAATTCTCTTGTCATAAAAAAATGCTGTATCTGATAAATATTTAGATTAAATCATTTATTCATCGGAAAGATCCCGTAAAATTAAAGTAAGATTCTATTCCTAGCTACCGATTGTAGTTTCTAGAATCGATAATACAATGTGAGGAGGTACCTATGTCAGAGTTAAATCTTACAATCAATGATTTTTTAGAGAAGCACTTCAATGATTATTTTCATTACGAATCCTTTGCAAAAAGTACTGTATCAAATCTGCTTGGGATGCTTCAGGAGAAATATCTAGCCTCTAGTTTAGATGAAGATGAGATGCAGATGGCCATCAAGTATGTTGTGATGTCCTATACAAGCAACAAGGGTAGTGCAATTAAGATATTAAAAAAATTTTTGGCGTTCCTGGAAAAAGAATATCATTTTGATGCACAGGTAACATTTTCGAAAATTGATATTTCCAGTTCCTTTGAACGGCAAATGTATCTGGCAAAGGTACTTCAAAATGCTGATGCGACTGTAAGTTCCTTGTCAGAAGAACTTTGGGTCAGCAACAGAACCATTGATGAAGACCTTGCAAGGATTCGCGGGAATTCTGCGGATCCCATTCAGATCTGCGGGAAACCCTTCACCATAAATGAAACGCAAAGGAATAATGGCAGAATTAGTTTCGCATCCACTGTTCATCCCTTCTTCTTGACGTTTAATTTGACTCAAGTCATTACCACGTTAAAAGGATTGAAAGCGATGGGTGAGGATCCCACTTTAAAACATTATGCAACACTCTCTGCAGCGGCGATATGGCAGCAGCTGTCGGATTATGCCAAAGAGAGGATCATTTTTGTGATGACAAATCTGATGCCGGATGAGCTCTCGTGGTACAGAAATCTTGATCATGCAGAACAGGAGATGTTTCAAACGGAATATCAGAGTAGTAATACTAATGGCGCTGGAGTCATCATGGACTGCATGAAGAATGAAAAGTCTTGTTTCGTTGAATATCAAATAGAAGATGAAACGACTATGTTTCTAAGCAACTGCAAATTTGTTCCAAGATCCTATGAGGGGGATAGGATTGAAGTCACTTCTGACCAAGGGAATCACATCCTTTTCTTCAAGAAGATTTTGAGAAGCTCCTATACTGAGGATGGCTTGTTCTAAAGTTGAAGCCCGGCTTCATGGCCCTCCAGTAAGAATTATATTATGATAAACACAAGTCAAAACTAATATATTATTGGAGGGAAAGAAACATGGAATACACATTTTACAGACCAACAGAAATCAATACCAGGAATTTAGACCAGATCATCAAGGAAATGCGGATTAATGTATCGGAGATTATTTCAGGAAGTGTCGGTAAAGACGAACTTGTGAGATATACACGAAAATTGATTGAAGACAGCTTGCCGCTTCGGAAAAATCCTAAAATGGTGTTCTGGGGATTTGCGGAACCTGATACGATGCCGAGCGATTCAAGAGTCGAATACTTTTACACACCGAGCTATATTGCTGTTTCCATTCTGGCTTATATCAAGATGAATGGACCAGAGGAAGCAATTGAACTTAAAGGGTTCGAAGAGACATTAAAGAAAGGTCTTCTGGGTGCAACTGGTCGGGGATTTAGCGGAGCTGGACATGATACGCTCATCGGCATGATTCACTGCATGGATATTTTTGCATCAGCTCACCTGAATGAATTCGTTGAAAAATATCCAGAAATCTGTCCGGAATTTACAAAGATGTTCAAGGAGGCAAAATCATTTTTGGAAGCTAAAGTTCGTTCTGGCGAGCTAAAAGGAGACTATGGCAATGATTATATCAAGGAAGCTACTTTAGTGATCCAAAAGATGAAAGCAATAAACAATGAAACCACTATTTTTGTTTATGGGACACTGCTTCGAGGAAACCCAAATCATGCTCACTTCCTAAGCGGCTGTAGTTACTTGGGACAAGGGAGACTACATGGGTATGCCTTATACAATCTCGGCAGCTATCCTGGCGTGAAAGAAAGAGAAGGAAACTATGTCAAAGGTGAGGTTTATTCTATAGATGCAGAAACTTTAGAAAGAATAAATCGCCTTGAAAGTGAAGGAAGCTTGTATTCGCTAAAAAAAGAATCCATCGAAATGGATGGAAAGATTCTTCCAAATGTTTGTGTTTATGTTTATTTGCATGAGGTAGAAGAGAAAAATTATGTTGAGCCAGTTATGCAGCCTTGGGGAAAAACGAAGAGGGAAAGCAAGGATTTGGTCTGGTATGCAGCCTACGGATCGAACATGCTGTACGAGAGAATGATGTGCTATATTAATGGCGGTACTTTTAGAAATCAGGGCAGAGATCATAAACCATGTGCTGACACGACTGCACCTAGGGCCAAGATGGCCTATGAACTTCCTTATGATATGTATTATGGGAATCGATCTGGTTCTTGGGAAGAAATGGGCGTCTCGTTTTTAGATGGATCCAAGCCTGGAAAGGCCTATGGGGTTGCATATCTCATCACAAAAGAACAGTTTGAACATCTATATAGAGAGGAAAACAGTGGAACTGAACCAAGTCCCAACTCAAGATGGTATAACCATAAGCTGCAACTGGGTACATACGACGGGATTTCTATAATGACCGTAACCAACTGCAGCGTTCGCACGAAAAACCAGGCAAGTCAAAAGTATCTTCAAGTGCTGATGGAAGGTTTAAGAGAAAATTATCATCAACTTAGCGATGAAGAAATTGCAGACTATATAAATTCCAGAAATAATTAAGAATTTGCAGATTGTTCTCCGTTTTTAGAGTCTGATTATTCTTGGGCGAACAGAGAATTCGAGGATATTCAGACACAAATTATTCACATTTTTTTGTAATTGTTTGTGAAGTGATGTATATTTAAATAATGAGATAAATCACTTGATAGAGACAAAAAGATGGGAGAACAGAAGACATATGAATGGAATTAGGCATATATTCGGATTAAGAACAGTAAAGACGGCATTGGGCGCAGCCCTGGCGATCTATCTCTCGCAGAGACTAGGCCTTAGCTATGCCGTGAATTCGGGTATTATTGTCATTCTAAGCGTTCAGACGACGAAGAGAAAATCGAGAGACTTAGCCATCATGAGATTAGGGTCTACTGTCCTTGCCCTGACAACTGGAGCAATCATGTTTTCACTGATCGGCTTTACCTCCATAGCTTTTGGCGCTTATGTTTTGGCATTCATTCCATTGGCGGCAAAGCTGAAGTTCAACGATAGCATCGTCCCTTGTTCCGTTTTGGTTTCCCATCTTTTGGCCGTGCAATCCGTTTCCTTGCCCTGGCTAGGGAATGAAATGATGCAGATGGTCATAGGCGCAGGAATTGGATTTCTGTTGAACCTGCAGATGCCCAGCCTTGAAAAGAAGCTGAATGAAGACATTCTGGAAATTGAAAAGCTTCAAAAGTCAATTCTCCTCAATATGGCAGAAAGCCTGAAGAATCATCAGTCTACCGAGAAGGAAGAAGAGTTATTTAAAAATCTTGAGGAGAAGCTAAAGAAATCTTATGAGCTTGCTTTAGCGGAATCTGAGAATCATCTGACGAAGAATGTGACGTATTATATAAAATATGTAGAGATGAGAAGTGTCCAATTCGAGATCCTGAGGTACATGAAAAAATACTCCAAAAAAATCTATAAGAACACAGAGCGTACCGAAATGGTTGAAGCCCTGACTAAAATTGTTGCTGACCAGCTGCAAGAACTGAACCCAAAGGATAAACTCATCACTGAACTTGTGGAGTATAAGGAGATCTTCAAATCGATGGAACTTCCGACAACTCGGGAAGATTTCGAAAATAGGGCTTCCTTGTATGAGTACGTCGGGAACCTGGAGCATCTCATCGATGTAAAAAGAAGTTTCGTTGAGCATCTTGATTCCTGTGACCGAATGAAATTCGAGAAAGATGCAAAGATGAGCGAATCTGCCGCATTTTAAAAGGCTCTGTATGAAAATAGTGTTGATAAATGGCTATTAAAAAAGGGATTCTAATGAATCCCTGTGTCATAATTTAGAAATTACAATTATTTTCTTGATATAAATCCCTTTTGCGGTGACCATTCTGTATGGCCTAACCCCATCATATGATTATTGCAACATTCATTTCCATCACCAAGAGTTTTAGTCCGTTCAAATTTGTTCCCCATCAAATGAGCCATCAAATAATCAATCCTACATGGATATGGAAAAAGGCCATCCTCTCCAACTTCTTTCAAAACTTTTAATGCTCCACATTCCCTCATGTTACAACAATATGTTCCATCAAAATTTTCAATAACTTCTATCTTCCAATCCATAGGGTGCAATAATCCAAGTTCCCCTTGTCTTTGTACTTCCTTTAATTTATTTATCCATTTTTGAGAAATAGAAAGTTTGCCCATTCGTAATAAAATGAATGTTGGGATTTTTTTAATTAAGTTTTCGTTAATCATAAAAATAAGTTCTCCCGCCATATCTTTGGTTTCTTCAAACTGATTAAAAGCATGAAAAAAAGGAACATATGCCATTATAAAAGCATAATTTAACGAGTAGATACTTTTGCCTATATCAGGAATTTTAGGTTGTATTTCTTTTAACTTTTCATTTGCAGCTAATTTAAGCTTTTTATAATAATCAACACCATAAGTTGTTTTTATATACTTTTTATTTGTCAACATCAGTAGTTGATACGCCATACTTATCTTCATTATAATCCTCCCCCTTGATTAGGTTCACTTCGAGAAAATTGAGCCTTATAGAAGGATGTACCTATAATACAGTCACCCATTACACTCATAATTTATAGGATTAAGTATTGCTGAAAAAAATGTGTGCTTTTTTCATATAAATGTCTGAGTGTTTTGAAACTAAACCGCCATGACCCAAACCTTTAAATTCTTCTATTTGAGACGATAATACCAGTTTGGAAAGTTGCTTTGCAGATTTACTAAGAAGCTTTTTTTCTTTTTCTCCATACCAATAAGCAATATAAGCTGTCCCATTTGCAATACTGTCTGGAATCGTATAACTATAATTTGAAAATGCGATATTTTCAATAGTTTCATCACTCATATTCGGGCAAATTCGGTAGATTTCTTCAATAGTTTTAGGAGCGAATTTTTGGTTAATTATATACTTAAATGTTTTATTTCCACTCTTAATAGCATGAGACAATTTTACCATAATTTTAGCAAACAATTTGCACAACCAAGGGCTCATTGTAGTCAAATAAGCACCATCAATTATTGCTTTTTCAATACTTAATTTTTTCTGTACAAGTATTTCTGTAGCAATTACGCCTCCCAACGATATTCCGATTACTGCAAAGACATTTTTCCCATAGGATTGGCAAACATAATCAGCAATATCAGAAGCTGATTTTTGAATTGTAGTAAATCTGGAGGTGTTTTCTACATCATGTCCATCTAAAATTGGGACAATCACAAAATAATCTTGTTTAAATGTTTCAATGTATTCACTCCACATTCTCCAAGACACAAAAGCTCCGTGGATTAAAATGATTGCCTTATTGTCTTTTTCCCCGTATGTTCTAAAATTCATTTTTTCACTCCTTTTTTTGCTGAACAATATTTTACGATTGTTTCATAGTAATACTTTATATGAATGCTGGCCCCCTTCCTTGAAAATCTTTGATTCTGATATTGCTATTTGATGAGTGTGCGTGTATCAGAAGCTGTTTACCCTTCAAGGTTCTTTTTTCACTTTTGAAAAACTCCAGCGATTTAAACCAGTACAGATAATTGGCTAAATATTTATTCGATACACTTTTGAATTTTTGCATCCATCCTCTTCAATTGCTATGTAAGGCATTGATGTTCTGGATGTGATAGAGGCCTTCTTTAAACTTCCCATTCTTGATTTGAACAAGTGATACACCGTTTTTATTCGCATAGGTTTTATAGCTGCTCAGCGAATCCGTACACATGATGGAGTCTGCTTCTATTCTGTCATTGAATATCTTTTCTAAGTGTGTATAGCTCATTCTTCCTTTTCCCAGTAGAGCTGTTTTTGCCCTTTAGTCCACGCTTTCGGGAGGTGCGGGGCATCGTGAATACCTTGCTTTTCTTATGATTTCCCTTGAAGGATTCCATGAAAAACAGTTCATCAACTTCAACGACTCCACCTACGCTGCCAACACCAATATAAGTACGAAGTGCATCCAGTATTTTATGTCTCCAGAAGAAAGCCGTGGTAGGATTGATTCCTATTTCATCTGCTGTCTGACGGATGGAATATCCATTAATCATGCACTTGGCAAATTGCTACCATATATCTACATCATACCTGCTGTTATGCTTTGGTGACAATGTAAAGTCCGTAAATCTTTTCCTGCAAGCCTTACAGAGATATCTTTGTTTGTTCTTGTATTTTCCATACCTCGAAACTTCTTCATGAGAACAATGCGGACAGACTTTCCCCTTGGAGAATCTGGATTCTTTGATGTTTTTAGTGATTTCCTTTGAAACTGCTCCAAAAGTAATAACTTCTTCCAGATAATTTAGTGTCTCTTCTTTATCTGCATAACCTAAAGAATATATATTTTTATTTATAGATTCAATAATTGTCATAATAATACAAATATTCTATTTATATACTTATATTATATTAAGTTTTGCGAAAGTATTCCATTTTCAACACTACTTTCATACAGAGCCTTTTAAAAAGCAATAGAACAATCATCAATGGATATTGAAATTCACCCCCATGATAAACAGTTTATAAAAACTGGTCTTCATGGGGGTGAATTAGTTGCTGGATAATTAAATTGGTAGGGAAGAATGGATTTCAAATTCGCCTCATCTCTATGATTAAGATAATATAAATGTGATGCAGAGATGATCTGGCATCGCATTTATCCATTTAGGGGTGTCATTTAGCTGGTTTAAGAGAGGGTTCTCTGGCCATTGGCTTTTCCGTTTTTCTTGGTTTCCTTCATTTTCAGGTATTTGGACTGATTTATAAAGAAAAGAATAAAGAGAAGTGTTGTGCCCAAGAGAACTATGGTGATGATAAGTTTTGTCATGGAAATTTTATTTTGCACAATTTCCCCCGATTTCATTACTCTCATGGAGATGAGATGCAGATCTGATTCACCGCCGTGTTCCTTGCAGGCCCTGTTAAAAACCCCTGTAATTTCAAGGATGTCTCCTTTTTCCTTATAGTTTCCGAATATCGAAATTCTTCTGGATTCTTGAGTTGGCATCCAGATTCCGATGGCATTTGATACATCAGTGACGTTGACCCAGGTGCCATCTTTCCTGTCCATCTTTTCACCGATGGCTTCAGCCGTTATAGTTACCGTCTGACCATCGAAAGCCATTGCCTTTTCAATCAGGTCATTGATTTTCGTAGATGTTGCAAACGCGACATGGAGGGGGACTAAACCTGCAATGATTAATGTGACAAAGAAGATTTTAATGTTTTTTGACATGCTTTCTTGATGCCTCCTCCGAGATAACCAATCATCGCAAAGACGGAAAGAAATTCCAGTCTTCCAAGATACATGGCCAGGATATAGTAGATTTTCATGAGAACAGGCATTGATGGTGTTGTGATTCCAATGCTGAGTCCGACGTTCCCGGTAACAGAAGCTGCTTCAAACGCGGAATGTGAAAGAGGATATCCGTAATAGGTTCCCAGCAATGTTCCTACTGAAAACAAGACGATATAGCAGAGAATGATAATTGCTGAGGACTTGACTACACTGTCCTCAAGAACATAGTCCTTGATATGGTGGAACTTATAGACTTTCATGTTCCGTTCGGAAGAAAGCAACTTCTTCACTTCCATAATGATGCCCTTGAAAACCACACCAACGCGGAGACCCTTGAATCCTCCTGCTGTAGAACAGGCAGATCCACCAATGAGCATGACGATGACCATAATCATGATACCAAAATCGCCCCATTCGAGCGCGTACTGCCTGGCATAAATGGAACCGAAGCCAGTGGTCGTATGAGCGGAGAGCACATTGAAGACGACGCGCCTAAAGCCTGCCATGGCATCTGTATAGATGCCTGATTTTGCAAGGCCTGCCAAAGCAAGCATACAAGCCGTAAAAGACGTAATAAAGAAGCTCTGGGTTTCGATGTTCCTTACAATCTCTTTTTTGTTGCCCTGCCACATGGCGTAATGAAGCCCAAAGTTGAATGAACCGATGATAAATATGACTATTGCTACGGATTCATAGCTGACGCTGTGGTAGTACATGATATTCTGCGTCATTGGAGCAAAACCGCCCGTGCTCCAGGAAGATTCAAAGATGTAGAGGGCATGAAAAAATGCCGAGATAGGTTGTAAGCCGATAAGAAGTCCATTGATCCACAAAGCCCCTGTTCCAATGATCAGGTAGACCATGCTGATTTTCCAAATCTGTCCCGCAGTACCTTTGACATTGGGCATCAGCTCGATGTCTTTGCCTTCACCAACATACATCTTATAAGCGCCACCTGTTTCCTTGACGAGAAATGTCAATGCCAACACAACCATGCCCTGTCCACCAATGAATGTGAGCATGTGCCTCCACATGTTCAGCCCATTGGACATGTGGTCCAAATCCTGTGATAGAAGGACTCCTGTTGTTGTAAATCCACTCATGACGTCAAACATGGAGTCAAGCATCGAGGGAGTATGACCACTTAATCGATAAGGTATAGCACAAAGAAACATCAGGAGCACCCAGGACAAGGCAGCTACCGTGAAACCATGCTTCCATTGAAAATCTGATTTTGATATTTTCCTTTGCCAGCCGAGCATAATCAAAGCCAGACCGAAAATCGCTGAAATAGAAATGCTGATGAGGAAGTCAAGCGCAGGATTCCATTCCTGGAACAAGATAGATACCAGAAGGGGAAGTACCATGAGGAGCGAGATACAGAGGATGACGTATCCTGTATAGTGGCTGATGATTTCAATACTGTTCGCTTTTCTTTCTGTGTTCATTTTTTCACATCATGATTACTGATGAGACCAAATAGATCATTGCAACAAAGCAACTGACTATGGCCACCTCTTCCAGTATTCCCTTTATTTCATTTTTATTGAGCTCCATTTGTGATTCCCCCTGTCATATAGAACTTCCGATAAGCTGGATAAGACTTTTGTGCTAGTGACGAGAAGAATTTTATCCCCTGTAAGAATTAAGGTGTCTCCTTTTGGATAAATGGAAGTATTTCCGCGAATGACGCTGACAAAGATACATTCTTCTGGTAAGGACAGCTCAGAGACTCTTTTGTTTGCCCAAACCATTTTTTCATTAATTTGGGCTTCTGCAAATACCATAGACCCTCGTTCAAAGATATTGATGACCCGAATATCCTCCTGATTAACTTCAGATTCGATAAGGTTGACGATGACTGCTGTGCTGCAAACTGTAGTGTCAATTCCAAGAATCTTGAACATTTCCACATTCTTCGGATTATTCACCCGGGCAATGGTTCTGTTGATATTATAACGAAGCTTTGCAATTTTACAGATGACAAGATTTTCTTCGTCAGTACCAGTTACAGCTGCAACAATCTCAGCATTTTCGATACCAGCATCCTTTAAAACATCCATATCCGTCCCATCGCCAAGGATTACATCGGCACTGATGTCTTCAGCAATCCTTTGGCAGGTGTCTCGATCCCTTTCGATGAGAACGACTTCGTGACCGCGTTCATGTAAAGTCTTAAACAAATAATAGCCTACTTTTCCTCCACCAATGATTATTGATCTCATATATATATCTCCTTACTCACCAATGATATGAGTTTCTTCTTGTCATCTTTTTGAATTGTGCAGATGATACGGTCTCCAATCTGAATAATTTCCTTTTTCCCCGGCAAGCTAATGACATCCTTTCTTAAAAGGCCACTGATGATACAAGAGCAAGCGGATTCAATCTCCTGTACGGATAATGAAACATACTTGTTGACCAAGAGCTCAATAATTTCTATATTATCGCTTAGACTCGAGATGACATCAAAATTCTCAGCTAATAGTTTACCCTTGAGTACATCGATTCCTGAAAGGACGGGATTGATGGTTTCAATGCCAAGCTTATCATAGATGTAACTTTTCTCAGGGCTGTTAACACGGGCGATTATCTTGGGAACTTTATGGATGTCCTTGGCAATGAGGGAAACTGTGATATTGATGTTGTCATCGTTCGTTACGGCAAGAAGAGCATCAGCCTTGGGGATTCCAGCCTCAAGAAGCTTATCGTTATCAAATTCAATTCCTGAAATTTTTTGCCCGTTAAATCCTGATCCCAGGACGTTTAGTTTTTCATTGTCCCTATCCAAAATACAGACATCGTGACCATTGTCCGAGAGTTCTCGAGCCAGAGTACTTCCTAATCTTCCACAACCTATGATGATGATATACATCTTGCTTCACCTTCAATCATTTATATTTTTTTTTGTGCGTAGAATTCATAAGATCATAAAGAAATAAGGACGGCGAGACAACTTCGAGTTCAAAGTTTTCGCCTAAATCTGGCTTGTTTTCAGTGCGACTGGAAGTATAATTCGTGATTCTCTCAAGATTATTTATGGCTGGCTTATAAGATGGATCTAAAGCATATGCCGCTCTGTAATGTTTACAGGCAAGACTTAAATCATCGTTGTGTTCGGCTATGACCCCTAGGAGGTTGTGATATTCCGGCAGATTCTGATTTTCCAGCCCAGCTTGCTTGATGCTGATCAGGGCGAGTTCATAATCTTTCGATTTGAGGGCATTGATTGCAATCTTGATTTTGGTCATATAGGGTGTGGTTTTTTCTTTATGTTCTTTCATTATAGATTCCTCCATATAGTGGTAGACCACTGTTATGATCTCCTTCAAGTTCCTATCATAAGACTTTTGGTATAAATTTAGTGTTAAGAATATAGCGTGGACATAAATATCGCATAAATATTTATAATGGGTTAATTGAAAAAGTAACTTCCAGTTTGTCGAAGTAATTTCCACAGTGCTCAGAAACCGGAATTTTAACGAAATCTCATTGACGTCAAAGGGTTTCCTTACCCTTTTTACAGTGTTTTTTTATGCCATTTGGTTGTACAATGGAAGAGATCGGACACCATTTTCCCTATTTTGGGGCGAATCAAACCCAGGTTCGAATTTCGCTGACTTTTTTGCAAGAGTAAATTCCACCCCGGCTAGTAGTCTATGGAGGATGCGAGGGTGCCTTCGGTCATTCGGTTATTTTTTAAGCAGGGATGGGTGTAGAGTGACTTGTTCTGAAGGGACAAACTCTACGCCCATCCCTTTTAAGTGCGCCCGGCATGGGCGATAACTTGGTGGTGAAAGTCCACTACGCGCTCGGTAGCAGGAAGCGTTAGCCGAAGGCAAGGGTGTCCACCGCGAGGTGGAATCTGAAGG
>Ga0209100_1001384_pt1 | contig 16722 bp, 18 predicted proteins | sample lystaG_FD_185480 | JGI IMG/M metagenome (GOLD analysis project Ga0209100, IMG submission 185480) | Glacier valley bacterial and archeal communities from Borup Fiord, Nunavut, Canada, to study Microbial Dark Matter (Phase II) -... | ecosystem: Environmental > Aquatic > Freshwater > Ice > Glacier ...
GGACAGGGTAAAAGCACTCTGCTGAGGTTCGTTTATTGGCAAGTAATCCGGGCAGGGGGCAAGGCATTAGTCCTCGACCCGCATGGTTCCATTTTGGAGGACGTGGCAACCGCACCAGTAGAATTTGAAGCCTCCACCGGAGAAGAATTGACTATTGCTGCCGCCTGGATGGTGCAGGAGTTAGAGAGTAGGCTAGACCAGCGTAAGAAGGGCCAGCGGGATTTTATTCCTATGTTGGCCCTTTGCGATGAGTTACCCGTCATATCCCTTAGTAGTAAAGCGGCAGGGGAAGCCATCGGGCGAGTTGTGCTGGAGGGTAGGAAAGTCAGTATGTTCTGCCTGATCTCCGGGCAGGGTCTCCCAGCGTCTCAATTCGGCGGGCAATTGGTAAGGGATGCGTTATCAAGTCGCTACATTTTCAAGACATCTCCGGCGGAGGCACGGCGGTCAGGGCTAGACAAAGAAGCAGCCCGATTAGTAGACCTGTTGGAGCCAGGGTTAGCGATATTGGCTGGCATAGTGGAGCCAGAAGTTGTAGCAATTCCCAATACCACCGGGGTAGATTTAGAACACCTGACAGAAAGTACCAGAAGTAGCGATGTTTACGAGGGAGTTATAATCCCTACCCGTCGGTCAGAAACCCAGCCAGAAAATAACGCTAGAGGGCAATCCATCGAAGACAGGGCGGTGCGGGCCTGGAAGGAAGGAGCGAATAGCATCAGGAAATTAGGGGAGCATTTAGAGTTAACTTATTACCAGGCTAACCAGCTTTACCATCAATTAAAGGCCAAAGGATTGATTGATTGACAGGAAGAGGGTCATTTTTGAGCCTAGCAAATTTCAATCAATCAATCAATCAGGTATACTAACCTCAGTTTGATCAGGTTAAAGAGCGAAGCCCAGACTTGTATCCCGTCTGGGCTTCGCTTAAATTAAAAATGTTTATGTTTGCTATATCTCTTCACTTCGGTATACTATAAACAACAATCGCAAACACTAATAAACAAGAGGATAGGCAGCCCAGGAATGAACAGCCTGAAAGAACAACGCCTCAAGCAGGGGTTAAGTGTGCGGCAACTGGCAGAAAAATCAAGGGTGAATCCATCAGCCATTAGCCTGATTGAGAATGACCGCCGCCGAGCGCAGCAACTTACCTTAAGCAAACTTGCTACCGCGCTGGATGTACCGTCCGACACTTTCAGCACTTTATTAGATACTGCCGCCGCTGAGCGTGGCAGGGCATCACAGCGCAAACAGTCCGAGAGGAAACGGCAACAATCGCAAACATTAGCCACCACCACTACCACCAGCACTTCAGCAGGCACCCCACCCACTCGACCAACCCGGAGCCGGAAAAAGAATAACTGGGTATTCGATGATGAAGGGACTCCCTACGGACCTTTTACCGAAGATACCGCTCGCCGGTTACATGGAAAACTGGCAGATGCTTATCTTTGTCAGGCAGCCAGGGCAAAATAAAACCCCAGACGAGAGGGTAGGTGTGTTCTTTTTCTGTCAGCCTATGGTATTTGTGAACGGTTTCTCGGTTTTCCCAGTTTTTACCTATATCATATCTAGCTTTAAAAGTACCCGTTTACTTAAATAGACGGGTAGTTTTGCTATCTTACCCTGGTGAGAATATAGGCTGTGGAAGCAAGGGCCAGGTAAAGTTAATCCTCCGCCTTGTCAGTTTCTTTGGGCATAGCAGATAAATAGGCTTGCAGAATTGCTGCAACCTGATGTTGGTAATTTTTTCCTAATCGAGAAATTTCCTTCATTGTAGCTTCAAGTTCTACTGTAAGCTCAGTTTGGACAGGGTGGTTAGGGGCTGTCAATAAGGAGTCAACCGAAGTTTCAAGGGTTTGGGCCAGTGCTACTATAATTGAGATTTTAAAATCTTTTTGAAGGCCGCGCTCAAGACGCGAAATCACCGAAGGATTGATACCGGCTTTATTAGCCAATGTGAGTTGATCCCAGCCTTTGGCTTCCCGCAAGAAACGCAGCATTTGTGGATTTACGCGAGTGTTCATATACGCCTCCTTGCTGAGAATAGCAGGAAGGGTTTAATTGGCATTCGCAAATCACAATTGCCAAACAGCAATTATAAATGAGATAATACAAGTGGTAATAAAGCTCGCCTAACACAAAATCAATTGTTTCAGGAGGTACTATGAACCAAGCAGAGCATAACCAAAGCCATACTAAGAAAAAGAGGAAGAAAGAGGAACGGGTTATTGAGGTCGGTGATGATGATTTAGAGTTTTTTGTATTTGAGAATTTAGACCAAAGCCTGTTACCACCCTCTCTACCTTACTATTTTGAACAGCATAATAAATACAGATTTGTCCGTGTTCAGCAAGATAACATACGTTTAAAGTCTGGAACTGAAGACATGGTTATTGGAGATGCGAAAGACCTGTCTGAATTAGTATCTTTGTACAAAAAGGTTGGCATAGATACTCCAATACACTTTATACCCCTTGCTAAATTCGGACAAGAAACCGACCCAGAAAGTGGGGAGAAGCGACCTATATTTACTTTGGATTATGGTGAGAACTATTTTAAAGCTTGGAGGGAAGCCTTCCCAACCGAAGCATTTTTAGTAGTAGTAAGTTCCCGCGAACCTTTATAGGGTAACTATTTTACTCTCGAGCAGGACTTCTAAGATAACTCTCAACTCTGACCCTCTTTGTGGGTTGTTGGTTGGGATTAGTTGGGAGCCTTTGGAAGTTTTTTATGGTGGGTTACATTGTCAAGACAGTCGGTTAAGATAGTTTAAGGTAGTTAGCTCCTTACTAACAGAATAAAGTCAAAGTCGTCTTTTCTTTTGTCAGTGTTTTTAACCGAAATAAACCCGGCTTGGAGTCTGGTAAGCAAGCGATTGATGCGGTCGGCGATTATTATAGAAATCGAAATAATCACGCAGCCCAACAGTTGCTTCAGCGGTATTGGCGTAATCGGCTAAATAAACATTTTCCCACTTGGTTGAACGCCAAAGCCTTTCGGTGAAAATGTTATCTAAAGCTCGACCTTTACCGTCCATGCTGACCTTGCTGCCAGCGGCTTCTACCAGTGTGGTGTATTGCGGACTGGTAAAGTGACTGCCCTGATCGCTATTAAAAATCACTGGTTGCGCACTATTCAACGCTCGCTCAACCGCTCGGGTCACAAAGGGTTGTTCCAAAGTTTCGCTTACTTCCCAACTTACCACATAGCGGCTGTGCCAGTCGATAATAGCCACCAGATATGCCCAACTCTTACGAAGCGGTAAATATGTTATATCGATGCCCCAAACATGATTGGGATAGCTGGCTTCAAGGTTGCGCAGCAGATAAGGATAAACCTTATGCTCGTGATTACGCTTCGATAAATTTGGCCCAGGAGCGATGGCTTCCAAGCCCATTTCTCGCATGTAACACTGGACTGTCCGGCGATTAACCGCAAAACCAGTCTGGCCGAGTTGATAGGTAATGCGCCGTGAACCGTAAAAAGGATAGTCGGTATAAATCAGATCAATACGTCGTTTGAGCTCGATTTCAAAATCGCTAGGTCCAGCTTTCTGATAATAAAGGCTCGATCTTGAAACCTGTAGCAAGCTGGCCTGAGTTGAAAGGGCCAATTCACTTTCTTCCCGTTCGACCAGGCTCATTCGGTTCGGTTGAGATACCGACACTTTCAGCTTTTTTTTTCAACCAGTTAAGCTGGATAGTTAGCTTACCGATTTCGGCGTAAAGTTTTTCTTTTTCTTTGTCGTGTTGCTCATTGATGGCTGCCAGATGCTTCTGAAACTGAGCTTCATCTGCGAAATTAGCAGGCATCGCCGTTAAAGCTGCTTCGCGCCAGCGTCTCAACTGGGTGGGATGGACGCCATGTTTCGAAGCAATCTGGGTCAGAGTTTGCTCCTCTTTGAGGAGTTCCTGGACAATTTGAGCCTTAAAAGCCGGTGAGTATTTCTTTCTGGGTGTAGTCATAGTTTTTAGTATACACCTTGGTTTATCCTCGCCGATTGTCCGATTTTGCTACGCCATTATATTTCACCGTGTTGGACAAAAAGAGTTGGTAAGCCTTGTCTTAGCTTGTTCTTGTGTTCAATTTGTTATTTTTAGCTTCTACTAGTTCCACCAGACAAACCAAAAAGCTATAAAGAAAAGGGCTTTGTAATAAGTAAAAACCCTTTAACAACTTGGCGTACTTGACTTGTGTTCCTAACTAAAAAGGAATTATAATCTGCCCCAGATTTGGAGGAGCGCAATTTGTCTTGGGCGCAGAGCAGCGACCACTTTTTCCTTACGTGAAGTTCGCTCTGTGTTCCGCTCCTGACTCAGCATTCTAAGCTCTCCTTTGAGATTGGTATATTGTGCTTCGTGTTTTGAAAGTAGCTCATCCCACACTCCACCAAACCGGGGCAAGATCAATCCTGTGAGGAAACGTCAGGTAGAGTTAATCTATCTACCAAAACCGGGAACTATCTACTTTTGGTGTGACCAATCTTGACGGGTAGGGCGAGAACCCCTACTGCCAGCCTCCCTTGCTGTTCGGGTGGCGACTATCGACATATTTGTCTATAGTTTTCAGAACGGTTATAATCAAAGTGAAGTTCCTTGACTCTAACTTGCCCGCATGGTGCTGTCACCATTGTGCGGGCATTACTTTTAAGCGGGTGAAATATGCTGAACAAAAAACTTTTAGTGGCGAGTGTTGCGGCCAGTCTTTGTGGGGGTTGTTTCGCCCTGGCTCTGGGGGTAAATAACGGTGGGCTATTAGTGTTTGTTACATTAGCCGTTGCTATAGCCTTGATAACCATGTGGGCGGTAATTGAAAGGCAAAAGTCTCAGTAGCTATTTACTGCCCTGCAACCGATACTTTATATGCTCACAAAACAAGAGTTTTATATTATCACCGCTAGTATTGCGATGAAAAGAACCAAAAATTCAGCCGCCATGAACGTGAGTAAAACCCTATTCCGAGCCAATTTGGAACTCATCATTTGGATTTCAATATCAAACTTCTGCATATTCGGGTAGCAACATTGATTGGATAAAAAGAGTCGCTAAGGAGAAATTACTTATTGCAAAGCCTTTGTTTTTAAGGCTTTTTGGGAGGTATCTGTTAGTACCAAATGAGTCTAAAAATAGCAGGTTAAGCTCAAAAGTAAATTTATACCAGCCTTAGCGACGATTCCTGTCCGACTCGTGTTCCTACCCGAACCCGGTGCGTATGCCGCGCTCGGTGTTTACCATGCCGCTAGGGTATTTGGACAGGCGGCGAAGCAGCGTCTTGAACATTCCCAGCAAAATGATGCAGCCGAGCTTGAAATCGGCTTGCATGCGTTAAGCCGCCTTAATAAGGATTTGACCTACATCGGGGGTGGAGATTTAAGTGAGAAAACGATTCAAGACAGCTAGGCGGCAGCACAAGGTGAATACCAACACGGCTTAGAGGATAATAAAATCCGTGAAGACTGGCTCAACATCCTAAAATCGCCCGGAAACTTCCAGAGCACTATTGACGGTGTGGTAAAAGAGCTAAGCACAAGCAAACTGATTACCCACGCCCAGGACGCCTACAACAAATCCTACACTGCCACTACCCGCCAGCCCTAGCGGCGGGCGCATAGCGGCAATATTCACGATCAGCAGACACCCCGGCCAGAGGGTGTTTTTTCTTTTTACTCATCATCCCTTAAGACTTTACCGGGAAAGCTTGGCAATAGTGGTATGATATTTAAGAATTTCACTAAAGCTACTTGTGTTGCAATATAAACTATCCTTATTATTGGGATGAATTCAGGTATTTATGGAAATCTTGGTAAACTTTCTATTAGGAATTTTAGCATCAATAATAGCAGGCATAATTTTAATAATGGGGTCTGGTGTTTTATCCAGAACTGCTCGCTGGGTTTTGACAGCTACTTTAGGCCGGATCTTAGATATTGATATAGAATATGTTTTTAATAACTCTGATGATGCAAAAATAGACATAGCAAAGGAACTCGAGCGAGCCAAAGTGCTGAATTTTTTAACTGGTCGAGGAAATCAACTTCAGCGTCCTCCTTATGCTTCTCTATTTGAAAAACCTTCCACTATAAAAATTCGTATCCTATTGCCAAATACGCAACTTCAACTTAACGAGTTTGATTGGATTGCGCAGCGTGAAAATGAACTCACAAGTTTTGACACGGCATATCGTATCGGGCATTTGAAGAAACAGATTGAGCTTATGGCAGAGTTTTTGAATAACCATAAGCAAAATCAGCTTTTAGAAGTTAAAGCCTATAATGCTCCTCATATTGGCCGAATTCTTCTCACGGACCGCTGTGCCTACTTTACCCCCTACCGTAGTGATGCACACGGTAGAGATGTCCACGTCATAAAGTACCGAAGAGGTGGTGATATGTACGATTGGCTTAGCCGTTGTTTCAATCAGTTATGGGAGATGTCCTAAAAAATAATGATTAAAGAAATTGCAAAAGGCGCCAATGCGGAAGCAACTTTTGGTATTGTAACTGCTCTACCTTTAGAATTAGAAGCGGTTAGAGCTCAGCTCGAAGATGTGAATGCTTTCAAATTTCCACGCGAACCACTGATTTATTATATGGGTAAAATCAAACCACCTCGGAAGCGCACCTATACTTCTGTAGTGGTTGTTAAATCTCTTGGCCCAGGTAATATAGATGCCGCAGGAGCAGCAACCAAAATTCTCGAACATTTCCATACACGTGTTATTTTAATGGTTGGTATTGCTGCTGGTAATGAAAACAAGGTTAAGTTAGGCGATGTGGTAGTGGCAAATCGGATTTATTATTTTGATTTGGATAAGATTACAGCTAAGGGAGTAGAAAACCGGTCTTGGGAACCCGATAGCGAGCACTCACTGGTTGAGGCTTCTATAGCGTTGACACATAAATTTGATTGGAAAAAGAAGCTGATAGAAGCGAGACCGGATAACGCAGCCATTAAACCTAAAATTCATCATGGAATTATAGGCAGTAGTGGTAGCGTGATAGCTTCAACTTCTCATATGGCAAAATTAGTCAAAGCACGACCAGGATTATTAGCCGTAGCGATGGAGGGAGGCGGAGTTGCAAAAGCGGTTGCTGTCGGTGGCAGGCAGGCACTCTTTACTGAAATAAGGGCTGTTTCAGACTATGGTAACGATCATAAACCTGAACATGAAATATGGCAACCCTATGCTGCAAATGTAGTTGCGGTATATGCAATAAATCTTCTTAAGCTTTTTGCTACGTTACCTTCTGTTATTCAGCCAACTAAATCACGTACTATCAGAAGTTCTACTAAATCAGCCAAAGCCAAGGTCACATCAACAAGAAAGGCCAGCCCAACAGAAACAACGCCAAGCAGCAAAAATTCAACTATTTCAAATATGGAGAAACAAGAAACAACAGACCGTATCAAATCTATCTTAATCGATAAAACTTCTCGAAACGTAGGTTTTTCCGATTCATTACCTCAACTCGATATTGTATTCTCACCAGTTTACAACTCTCAATTAATAGACCTTATTGAGTTTGATAACGAGGAATTTACGAACAAGATTACCAATCAAATGCGCCAAGGTGCGCCTAGTTTAATAAGTGCTACAGTAGCCACAGATAAAAAAGTAAGCTCTACAAAACTTAGCATCTTTACTATTCCAACTCGGCAAGAGGTAGAAGGAAAAATCGAAGTAACCATTTATACAAACGGTTCTCTTCATATAACCTTCAAAGGTATAGCTTTGCTAAGCAAAAATAGAGACTTAAACTCTGTTTCTTTGAACCGTATGTATGTCGAACCAAGTCAACTTGAACTTAGATTAAAACAAGCTTGGAATTTTGCAATTGAATGGTGGAAAACTGACAAAAGATTTATCACTCAAATTCCCATATTGTACAACATCGGTCTTTATAACTTGGGCTCCTACTATACGTTAGCAGAAGCTCCCTCTCCAAAAGAAATGATGTACCACTATCCGCACAAACCTTTATTACCAAATCCCTTATTAGCTTACTCTGAACCCCGCCAAGTAACTCCTGAACTTCTCAAAAGTTTAGCTCAAGCCATAACTCATTCTGTTAAAACCTTAAAGTTGATTTATAAGGATTATTAGTATGTAAAGGAGACCAGTTTATGATAAGGCAACCTGTTAATTCTCGCAGTCTAAAATCCGTAGGTTATGACCTCGCCTCATCCCACACATAAAGTAGGATAGGTAAATAGCAGTTCAATTACAGGGTTATAGTACAAGCATCAAACAACTTTTTCTTTTCACTAACTCAGTTTTCTAAAGGGCTTCGCTCCTCGCGCCCGCAAGGCCAAGACGAGCGCAGCGGAGGTGTCCCCAACCCCAGGATGAACTCGACCCCCGACCCTGCCGCGACCCCGACACCCCAAGCGGCCAGCAACCACAACAACTCGCTCCAGCAAGCGGCCTAACAATAGGAATATCCCTCGCAAGAGGGATATTTCTTTTCACCGGCTTACGTTTCAAATCCCAGCACCATTTGCAGGCGACAAATGGTATTCGGGTAGTAACACGAGTCGGACAGGAATCGTCGCTAAGGCTGGTATAAATTTACTTTTGAGCTTAACCTGCTATTTTTAGATTCATTTGGTACTAACAAATACCCCCAAAAACCATAAAGAAAAAGGCTTTGCAATAAGCAATTTCCCCTTAGCGACGATTCCTGTCCGACTCGTGTTACTACCCCAAAATCACGGGAGAACCTCTGTTTGCCCGACTTATGTTCCTACCCGACTGCCAAACTCTCGCAAGAAATGGCCTTGATTATCAAACTCTTGGACAATAGCCGTATGTGCGGCTAATGCAACAATATAAACATTTTCATTAGAATCGACAGCTATATTTGTTATCACTATTCCTAATTGCTCAAGAAAAGTACCAGAAAAATGTTAAAAGTAAGAATATTGTTAACGAGAGTAATAATAATAGTGTGCATAACATCAGCAGAGTGTTTTTGACTGAATTGTTTTCCACTCGTGAGTAAGTTATATTAGCCATCTCCTAATAGCCTCGTATCTTCATATGACCCATAAACCAAGGTTACAAACACAGTTCCGATTTCTATTTGATCTTTTAAGACTGGATAGGTACGAATGAGATAATCATACACACCTTCGTCTACGAAAATTGGTGCTATAGCTATACCTTTAGAATCTTTACGGAAATAGAACCAACTATCCTGCCCACTAAAAATCCAACCATCTTTAAGCGTTTGACTTTTATATATGTTGACGGCAGTTTGTTGATTATCAACTTTTAAGTTAATTGCCTCAGCTTCAAGCCTATCATACGGGATTGATTTACTCAAAAGTTGTGTGGATTTTTTGAGATCAGTAATGGTAAAGTTAACTTTACGTGAGTTATCGGGATAAGAAATGTGCTCAAATGTATTGTTGTGTTGTGGAGATGTAAACCTGAAGAGAGCAAAAGCCAGTAAAATTAGAAAGACAATTGCTGCTAATAAGAGAATGAGGTTAGAAGGGCCTCTTTTGGGAGAGGCTAATACCTGTATAGGTAATTTTTCATTTTTTTTCATTTCAAATATATTCCGAAAAAAGTTTTAGTACCCCAAGAATGTAGGGGTACTAGCCAATTACATTCATATTTCTTTCTAGTAGCTCCGCTGTGTAGCATTTGTTAGCCACTACTAACTATTTTTTGGTGCAATTCCCTCCTTTTGCATGAAATTATAAAGTAGTGATCTGGAAATGTTAATATACTCATCTTGAACATTAGGATGTTCTCGCTTTATTTCTTTTGTTAGAATCTGTGGCATAACATCTATAACGTAAATCTTGCTATCTGTACTTATTTTCTCATAAGTTTCTCTTGTTAAAACTACATCGGTGGTAACCACACCTATAATTTTAAGTGGGTTTTTACTCCGAGTTTGGATTCTAGAAATTATCTCTAAATCCAATGGCTCGATATTTTTGCTATCAGCCCCAGTCGAGCTTGCAAGTATAGAAGGCGGAATGCTAGCTTCGGTGAGTCCAGTCTCTGTGCCAATAGCTTGAATAAAGCTTTGGTTAGGTGAAAGTCCAGCCTGTTTGAGAAATTCCTTGAAGTCATTAAGTAAAATAGGTTTGGCAAAGATTATAGTAGCTTTAAACGGTTCCCCCGACTTTGCGAGTTTGGCTGCTGATTTATTTAACGCATTAACAGCAATCTTAAATTCAGAAGTCGACATCTTATAGTCACGAAATACTGAGTAGCTTTTATTATCCTCTGTTACTACTCTGTATCCAAATTGCCACCCTTCCAGATTTCCTATAGCTTGTATTTCAGAGCCATGTACATTACCAACATCAGCAGCAGCTTGGTTTTGCGAGTACATTAAGGCCATTAAAGTGACAATAAGAGCAACGAGTGTGAAAAAAGCACCATAGCGAACAACTTTGCTCATAACTCTAAAACCCCTTTCGTAACTAAAACTAAATATAGAGTCATCCCACCGTGAACAATGGGTTATTTTATCGAAAAACATAAGCGGTACTAAATCTTGCAGAATAATGCCGTAATGATTCTGTATGCACCCAGATAAATCTGATTAGTTTATCTAAAAATTCGAGTTCCGAGCTAGTTGTTTATTTTATAGATCCGTGCATTAACATCTAATTTTTTGGTTCGGTTCTGCGGTCAAATAGCCATTAAAATCTTTAGTTCTTTATGCACGGTTCTATAACTAACAGGCGTAAGCTGAACCGCTATTTGTGAAACACCAAGTAATGCTAGTATTCTCCTTGTCAGGCGTAGCAGAAGTAGGATTATAATAAATATCATTGCTAACTTTACCTACTTCAGTCGCAGGAGGATAATTTGTACCCCGAAACTCAGCAGCTCCAAAATAATTGTTTGAGCTGCTTATTAAGCTAACATTCCAATATATACGAACTTCGTTCTTATGTCCGCTTACTGAATCGTTAAAGCAACCTGCTTCTTTAGAGATTAAGGAATACCCTGGATAACCCTCTGAGTAGCCATCGTAGTCAAATCTAGCTTCACAGTTAGAAGTGACATATCTGAATAAATGAACCACAGGCCCTACATCAGATTTTGCCTGTAGGGCTGACAGCCTTGAACTGTCCCAACTTAACCCATATTGTCCCGCTTGTATGGCTCGATAGCCAGAAGTACAACAATCAGTATAATTACTTCCATAAATCTGGTCAGAATTCGGCCCGTAAGACCTGCTACTATGGTAAGTACCAAAAAAAGTGTCTGCAAATGCACTCGCAGAAAACTGAGCAATTAGACAAGCCCAAATTAAAGCACTCAGTCCCAATATTAACCTACTAAACTTTTTAGTTATCATTTTCTCGTTTACCTCCACACGAAGAATGCCGTAAACTTAGAAACAGTTTAAACTTTACTTTGATCAAAAATTTTATAAAGACGAGCTTGCATAACTTGTTCATGATCGCGCCCCACCAAATTGGCTGGAGTTGAAACAATACACCACTTCAGGGTTCTAGAAGCAATTTAAGGCCGCTTGTTTCCAAGCTAGGAGGCTCTATTAATAGATGAATCTCGCCGGGTGTATTCCCCGTCGCAAGTAGCGTGGAGACTTTGTTTCAATCGTCGTATTAAATTAAAGAATATAAATCTTGGCCTGAGCTATGATAAACTATACAATTTCCTGTGTGTCTAATTGTTTACGATTATATTCCCAATATAGCTTAGAAATTGAACGTTTATGCTTCATTTGTGTCACAGTTTTGTCACAATCTCTCATCATTTCTGCAACAATTGGTCAAATTCAATATAACCATCTTTGAGATGGCCTTGTTGCGCTTTCAAGCTAAAGCCTGCCCATTTATCATACGGAAGGTCTACAAACCAGCATAAAGCCTGTACTTGTGTCTCGTTATTTATTTCGTTCAATGCACTCGTAAGCCAACCTGCTGGATAATTTTGTTCAGGCTCGATTTGGGTATCAAGGGTATATGTATTCGCGGAAGTTATGAAGAGAGGTAAATTGCGGGTGGTAGAATAGTTGTTTATAATCCTTAGCCAATCGCGATATACCCGAAACCCTGCCTGTGCCCCATTCCACCCTATTCTAGATATGTTAGTGGAAGGTTCTTGCGCTGGCTGTGACGCAACTTCGGGTGCTTCAACCCTCCCGGATGCCTGAACCGCAAAACCATCCGGGGCTACCAGAGTAAATCCGACTGCTTGTTTGGAGCGGGTGGTTGCATCCAAATAGTATACTATCGTGTTCATGTAATTGAGCCAGGGAGCATCAATAGTGTCTTTTATATCGCCAGTCTGGTCATTAGACCAGGGAGCAATTGGCCCTACTAACACCTTTACTTGGGGATTAACCATTCTTATCATTTGTATTACATTGTCGGTGCGGGAAGGGTCTAAACCATAGCCTGCAAAAATACGAGCGTACCATTCTGGTGTTACTAACCGATCTGGCGCGAGCGAATTTTCACTTTGTCGATTGAATCCACTCCCTATTATATATCCATAAACTGCTTTTAGTCTGCTATCCCTGGCTAAACGGGTATAGTAATCGAAATAAGATTTAAGAGCGACTTCATCTCCAGTAGGGGGTAACGCCTGCCCGCGGTCGTAAGCTACCCTTACCAATACCCGTATCCCAGTTTGTGATAGCTGGCTAACTCTCATAGCCATTGCGTCAATGCTAAAATCTGGGTCGTTCGTTTGTTGGACATACAGCAATTCTACATCCCAACCAGCTTTATGATGCCAATCTCGTTTTGTGTCAGCAAATACTAGCCCCAGCTTAGTTGATAACAATGTTGTTTGTGGCGGAATTTGTGTTCCCTGATTTCCCAGGTCAAAGCTTACACGCTCTATACATCCGGTGAGACAATTATAATAAAAAACTGCTTTATAATTTTGTTGTTGTGGCAGGGTGAAACTCCATTGCCATGTCCAGATGCCGCCTGTAGTATTAGTAGTTTCTAGTAGTTGGGCTTCTTTATCACCTACAAATAGTCTTACATAAGGCCAAGGTGTGTTATCAGTTAGGTATAGCGTTACTCTGTCCCCACTACGTGAAACAGGAGGGTCGAATCTTACTTGCGGAAATGTTCCAACTACCTTTAAATCCGGGTCTGTAAGAATAAGTAGCCTTCCATTGATAGGAATTATCCAAAGCACTATAAGGGAAATTACAAGGAGTACAGCTAATAATAAGCGTTTATAGTGGAAGCGACTTAATCTACCAATTTTCTTAAAGTGCATACGTTTCCAAACCTCCTTCTTTGCTTTTAACCTTGGAACTCCCGGTTAAAATTTATTGTATTGTCGAAATCTTGGCATATAAGATAAAGTCCAGCGACAAGTTGTACCAGTAATCTCATTCTCCCAAACGCTTTCGATACTCAAGGATGTATTATGACGGCGCAGTATTTCATCTACTAAAGCCAAACCTAGTCCCGCACCCTCCACATCAGTTCGTACCCTATATAGTCGCTCTGTTATATATGGCAGGTGAGTTGAGGCTATCCCAGGGCCGGTATCACGTACCTGGCAGAGAATGCCTTCAGTTTGTTTCGAGAGACTCACTTCAATTTCATCACCTGGGCGGCAGTATTTAATCGAGTTATCAATCAAATTCAAAAATACCTGTTTTAATCTGTCGGAGTGTACCATCACCTCTGGTATATTGGCTTCAGCCTCAAACTTCAAGATTATATTCTGTTCTTCAGCTTCTAAAATAAGTTGAGAAACGGCATCCTCTGCCACAAGCACGAGATTAGTTGGCCGTAAATAGAGGTCTTCAGTAGTCTCCAATTTATACAATTCCAATAAGTCACGCACCAAACGAGCCATTCGCTGTTGAAAGTCAATAGGAATGGTAGGGTGGCGACAATTAGAATTGCCCCTAAAAAGGAAACTTTAAGTATCAATGAAACTTATACCAAACCGAGTACGGTTTGGGACAGGGAAATTAGTTTCAACAAGTTGGAACAAATTTCCCTGGTAATATTTTTTAGATTTAATAATACGTGGCCACTCCAAGGATTCAACTGAACCCAACCTTCCTAAAACGACAATTAGAATTGCCGGTGACAACTAGAATTGCCGCTTTTAGAGCGACAACAACCCACGACAATTAGAATTGCCGGACTAAACCACTGGCAGGGCCGCCCCACCTTCCTGGTCATCGACTGGTCGCTGGTTCTGAGCCTGCCTGGCGCGGTAGCTCTCCACCCCCAACATATCCAGTATCACGCTATGATGTACCACCCGGTCAATGGCTGCCAACGTGGTTAAAGGATCCTTAAAAATTCGTTGCCATTCGCTGAAAACCAGATTGGTGGTAATTATCAGGCTGCGGCGCTCGTACCGTTCAGACAAGAGGGTGAAAAAGACCTCCATTTCATCGCGGTTGTGTTGCACATAGCCGATGTCATCCAAAATTAAGCATTGGATGCGGTCTAATCGGGCCAGTTCCTGGGGTAATTTCAGATCCCGTTTGGCCGCCAGTAACTTTTGCATCAGGTTGGCGGTGGTGGTCCATAACACACTTTTGCCTTGCAAAATTAGTTCGTGACCAACCGCACAACTGAGATGGCTCTTTCCCACCCCGGGTGGCCCCACTGCAATCACATTGACGGCCTGCTCTACAAATTCGCCACTGCGTAAACGTTCAATTTGGAGGCGAAGGGGCGGCGGCAGTTGGCTTAGTTCCAGGGTCGCAAAGGTTTTCTCCAAAGGCAACCGGGACTTATGCAAGCGTCGCTGGGTACTACGCTGCTGGCGTTGTTCACATTCCAAGCGGGCCAACTCATACAAAAAGGCTTCATGCGAAAGGTTCTCGCGGGTACAACGCACCGCCAGTTCACTAAAACACGTTGTGATGGCACTCAACTTTAACTGCCCAAGCATAGCCACTAGCTCACTATGGCGATTAGGATTACTCATTGGCACACTTCAGTTCTGGGGCCATTGACGCACTCAATGGCCTTGAGTTAGCAGCGTCAATTGGCGACGACAATAAGCGGTCATAAAGGGCTAATTGCAAATGGGGAGCCAGCGGGTTTAGCTTGAGGGCTTCCCTTAACTGAGGTTGTTGCTCCGGCTGCACCAACTCCCTTACCAACTCAAAAGTAGGTACACGCCCCGCTTCTAAAAGTAAGCCCACCGCCACCCCGACCTCACTCTCGCCCAAAGTAGCCGCCAGATGTAATATTCGTAAATACTCCCGGTCAGCTCGTCCAGTTTGGCTGCCTTGCAAACGGTCATAGAGTTGGCGAAAAACCAGACCGGGGAACAGTTCCTCCCGGTAGCGGTAAGCAGCGAAAGCTCCCGGTTTTCTGACCAGGTTCCAGATCAGATGCCGGTAGTTAATCAGTTTGAGCTGCTGTCCCAAAAGCCTGGGCAGACTGAGCGCGTGGGCACTACCCACATACAACTCCAACGTCAAGGAATGAACTCGGACTGTCAGCGTGGTGCCGATCAGCCGCGAAGGTACCGAGTAAGTGTTGGCTAAAACCTGGATGGTGCTGAAACGGCTGACCATGACCCTCAGTTCCCGGCAGGGTTTCAGGGGTTTGGTGGGCAGGGGGCTTAACAGTTTTCGTTCCACCTCAAAGCGGACTGAGCGGGTCAGGTTACGTTTACGCACTAATTCTGCCAGGAAACGTTGGTAGCTGGTCTGGTCGGGGAAATCCCGACTACCTCTGACCCTAAGGGCCTGATCCAAAGCTTGCTTAAAACGAAAGTGGGACTGTTCCACATCCCCATTTTCGTGAGCGACCCCCACATTATTCCAACTCGGTTGCATACCATAATGGTTCATCAGAGCCTGGTAATTATCGGTAAAAGCTTCCCGTCCGAGCTTATCCAAGCGCTTGATGGCGGCACTCAGATGGTCAGTGCGATGCTCTTTGGGTACTCCGCCGATTTGCCACAAAGCCGCTTCTAACCCTTCGGCCAACGCCTCGAAAGTTTCGCTCTGGCAGATACTAACCGCTTCCACATTGGAGTAAGTGAGTATCAGATGATACAACAAATGCTCGAAAGGCTGGCCCCCAACCGTGATCAGTAAATCGGCCAGATGGGTGAAGTCAGATTGGGCCTGTTGACCCGGTTCGTGTACCTGGGGAAACATTACTTCTTTCTCAGGACCACATAAAGCTCGCCAGTTGGCAATATGTCTTTGAAGAGTGCGGACCTGGGTAGCCTGATACCGACCAGGGTGTTTTTCTGTCAACAAGGCAAACAGGGTAGTGCCTTGCAGGGCTGGGTCACGCTCCAGTTGCTCCACCACCCAGCTCCAATCTTCCCCGAAGGGATTAGCGCGGGTGCGATGAGTGTGGGGGTGTTTTAACTGGCTGGGTAGGGCTTGTTTCTTCTCATATTTACGGGCGGTGCGTTCACTCATCCCGGCTTTGGCGGCGGCTAATTCCTGGGTATGACCTTTTCGTCTTTCGCGCATATAAAGCTGGACCTCACTATCTTTCTTCACGGTGTTCTCCTTAAGATTGTTTCGCTTATTGGGGAACACCTATGATATACCTTCTCTCAGCCTTGCTCTATGCGGCAATTCTTTTTGTCGTACCCGGTTATTCTTATTATCGCTCAACAATTCGCTGCGCTCCATTTTGGATTGTTTGCGCAGAGGTACTACGTGCTATTTCAGGAGAGGTGTTGCTTGAGACAATTTCGGCATGTGATACCAAAGAGGTTAGTGGAGTGCGAAGTTCATGTACA
>Ga0209100_1001385_pt1 | contig 16709 bp, 15 predicted proteins | sample lystaG_FD_185480 | JGI IMG/M metagenome (GOLD analysis project Ga0209100, IMG submission 185480) | Glacier valley bacterial and archeal communities from Borup Fiord, Nunavut, Canada, to study Microbial Dark Matter (Phase II) -... | ecosystem: Environmental > Aquatic > Freshwater > Ice > Glacier ...
CGTTTTCGTGGATGGTGCGAACCAGAATTCGGAATTCGCAAATCAAGACCTTCCAAGCCCTGCGAAGTCGGGTCGCCTACGCGGTCTTAGCCCATCACATCCGCTTTTTCAACCCCTAAACGGCATATAATGATAGAGTAGCAACCTGACTTGACGGGTAATTTGTTTCAAAGAGCTTAATTCCAAGTTTCATTCAACTTTTTACATATCTGGAAAGTCTAAAATAGAATTGAACATATTTTTTAATTTTTGTTCTATATACTTTTTTGCACGGTATTGTGATTTAATCCGGTAGTTTTTTGATTGAATTTTTAAAACCAGCCTAATGAGTAGGCCCCCTAAAAAAGACCCTACACAAGCCCCTATAACCGCATAACCTATGACTCCCTTAGCTGAGGAGCCGGAGGAACCCTTTGTAAAAAAACCTAGAAGGGTAAAAAGTGAGATAAAGATAGCTGCACCTAAAACAGTAAACCAAAATATTGCCTCTCTACCCTCAACCTGCGTCTTCGACACATTAGGCATGTTACTTTCAAGTTTCACTATGTAACTTTTAAAACCTACCCCTTTGGCTGAGTTAAGAGCATAAAACGCACTTACAGAGAATTTAACTTTATAATATACGAAGACCGCGTTAATATCGTATTTGTTGCTAGGGAGAAATTTTATGGACGGTATAGTATCTAATAACTCTTTACGTATAGAGCTTCCAAGCAGATTTGCCGACTCTTCATAGTCGAGTTTAAGGGTCCGCTCGTAAAAAACAGGGTTTTCATCAATGTCAATCTGAAACTTTTCCCAGGGCATTTCGGGCTGATACGGTAACTGGACTCTGCTCATATTCTTAGAATACGTCTTCGGGCAGAGCAATATAACCCATCACCGCTGTGGCGGCGGCCACCGCTGGACTCGAGAGGTAAATTTCGGCGTCCTTATCGCCCATGCGCCCAATAAAGTTGCGGTTACTCGTGCTCACGCACACCTCGCCCGGAGCCAGCACGCCCTGGTGTCGCCCCATGCACGGCCCACACCCCGGAGTGCCCAGCGTGCCCCCGGCCCGAATCAGCTCGAGCAGGGTTCCGTCAGCCATCGCGTCCTCGAGCACCTGACTCGAGGCGGGAATGATGAGCAGCCGGGTGTGTGGGGCCACCTTTCGCCCACGCAAAACCTCGGCGGCAGCGTGCAAATCCTCGAGCCGCCCATTGGTGCAGGTCCCGATGAATACCTGGTCCACCCGCTTACCGCGCAGACTCGAGACCTCCTCCACGTTGTCCACGTAGCTCGGCACGCTCATGCGTGGGGTGAGGGTCGAGAGGTCAATGCTCACCTCACGCACGTAATTTGCGCCCTCGTCAGGATAAATCCAATCGGGAACCTCGTACTGCTCGAGGATTTCGCCCCCCGGCACCACCAGCCCCACTTTTGCGCCTGCCTCGACGCACAGGTTGGCCAGGGTCATGCGTTCACCGCGTGTGAAGCGGTCTCCGGCGTGAATTTCCACGCTCATGTAGGTCGCACCGTCGGCGGTGAGCACTCTAATCATCTCGAGCGCCACGTCCTTGGCCGAGCTTCCAGGTCTCAGTTGGCCCTCGAGCGTCACCTTCACACTTTCCGGCACGCGCAGCCAGGTTTTGCCGCTGGCGGCGGCGATGGCGATGTCGGTTGCGCCCATTCCGGTGCCAAACGCCGCCACCGCGCCGTAAGTGGTGCTGTGGCTGTCCGACCCCAGCACGATGGCTCCTGGAAAGGCCAGGCCCTCCTCCATCAGCACCTGATGGCAGATGCCGCGCCCCACGTCGAATAGCTTAACCCCGGTGCGGGCCGCGTATTCCCGCGACGCCTTGTGAGACTTGGCCACGTTCACGCTCGAGGCGGGGGCCACATGGTCAATTACGATGGACACCCGGTTGGGGTACTTGGGCGTGGTCTCGAGTTCGTTCTCGAGCACTGCGAACACGGATTCGGCGATGGAGTCCACAATCATCACCTCGTCCACCTCGACCACCGCGAGGTCTCCGGCGTATACGGGCTTGTTGCCTTTTCTCGAGAGGATTTTTTCGGCCATCGTTTGCGGATTAGTCATTTTGGGGTCCTGGGAAATTTTCATAGGCTCGAGCGAGAAGCTCCGCGAGTTCAAGTTTTAAAGCATAGAGTTTGCTGGCCTCGAGCAATACCACGTCGGGTTTTCCCCGACGTTCGACGTAGATAACGTCATCTTGTTCCGTCGCCCGGTCCATCCATTTTGAGAGTGACCTGTTGACTTGAGTGAAGCTGGCTCGAGTTTGCATCCTTCTATTTTACCTCCTCAACCCGACCACCCACCCACAAACTCCGCTCGAGCACTCCCACAAACAATCTCGAGGGCCTTCCCATCGCCACTCCCTGCGCTATCTCGAAACGGGTACGGCGCTCGATGACCGGGTGAAGCTTTCTCGAGTCTTCGTAAGCCAACAGGTACGCCGCCGAGCACGCCGCCGTGTTGGCCCCGGCGTTGTCCTCCTTCTGCTCTCCCACCATGAAATAACGCTGCGCCAGACGCTCTCCCTCGAGCGCCAGTGCAATGGCCCCACCCGCGCCGTGTGGCCTGCACAGCTTGCTCAGCAACCCATAATTCGGCTCGAGTAACTCGAGCGAACGCAGCCTCGAGAGCGCAATCACCAGCTTGGGCCGCGCCGCCCGCACCAGGCCCAGCGGCATGAAGGTGTTGACGATGTTCCTCGAGATGCCGGGGTCGAGGCCCAGAGCGCCGTAAAGCGTCTCGAGTTCGGACGCCCCCAGCAGCTTCACTGACGGTTTACCCTGCTCGAGCCACCACATATTCTGCCCCCAACGCGCCTCGAGCGTGTCTTTGGACATCTTGACCGTGACCTGCTCGAGAAATTCACCCTGCGTGTGTAGATGGTGCAGCGCGGCCAGTGCGCCGGAATCGCTCTCGCCTTTTTCCTGGGTCGGGGTGAACACGCGCAGCTCGAGCACTCCCGCCTCGTTTTGCACGATGAACACGCTCAGCGGAGCGCCGCTCGAGGCCGCCAGAATTTGCATTTCGTTGCTCTCCAGCGCAGAAACGTCCTCAAAAACCGCAACTTTCTTGCCGCCGTGCGGGGCCGTTGGCTCGAGAAAGGCGGTGTAGAGCGCGGGTTTGACTTCGGACATATCAAGGTAGTATCTCAGAAACATCCTCGAGTGTGTTTGAGAAGGCTATGCAGCCTGCTCTCACCGCAAATCAGCTTTGCAAAGGTTCGCCAGAATCACTGTTTTCATCAAAAGCTGCTATGCTCTGCTCAGACGCGCTCGAGGACATTTGTTCCCACGCAGGTCCATGAAGAAGGGTTGTGCGCTCGAGCCGGGAATGGGTGCCTTGAAACGCACTTTTACCGCTCGAGCGCCAAACTTTATTGATATGCAGTGACCCCATTTGGGTCTTAACAATCTAGATTTTCCCCGAAAAAATCGAGGGAATGCGCGGGCCTAAGTTGGAGAAATCCGCGCTCGAGGAGTGAGATGGCACAGGACTATGTAGAAGTAATTCCGTTGGGCGGCATGGGCGAAATCGGCAAGAATATGTTTGCCTACCGCTATGAGGACGAGATTTTATTGGTAGACGGCGGCCTCGCCTTCCCAGACTCGACCATGATGGGGGTGGACCTCATCATTCCGCGCATCGAGTATTTGCAGCAAAACGCCGCGCTCATCAAGGGTTGGGTGCTGACCCACGGCCACGAGGACCACATCGGTTCGATGCCCTATATCGTGCCAAGACTCCCCAAGGTGCCGATTTATGGTGCGGGCCTCACGCTGGGTCTGGTGCGAGAAAAACTCTACGAATTCGGTCTGCGCGACGGCGACCTTGACCTGCGGCCCGTGGAATCCGACGCTCGAGTGCAAATTGGCCAGCATTTCACCGTAGATTTGGTCCGCATGACCCACTCCATTCCCGACAACTCGGGCATGATTATTCGCACCCCGGTAGGGAACATCGTGCATACCGGCGATTTCAAGCTCGACCCCGACCCCGCCGACGGCAAGCTGAGCCAGCTCGAGCGCCTGAGTGCGGTGGGCGACGAGGGCGCGATGTTGCTGATTTCGGACAGCACCAACGCCGAGCGGCCCGGTCACAGCCTCAGCGAAAAAGAGGTGGCAGCCAGCATCGAAGAGATTATCGCGGCGGCCAAGGGCCGGGTGTTCATCACCACCTTTGCCTCTCACATTCACCGCATCCAGAACATCATCGGGATTTCGGAAAAGTACCGCCGCCGCATGGTGATGGAAGGCCGCAGTATGCTCAAGTACGCGCAGGTGGCGCTCGGCCTGGGCATTATGCAGATGAAGGACCCGCTGGTCACGAGCGACGACCTGGGCACCCTGCCGGACCGCGAAGTGCTGTTTATGTGTACCGGAAGCCAGGGCCAACCGATGAGCACCCTCTCGAGGCTGGCACTCGGCAACCACGCCAAATTAGCGCTCAAGCGCGGTGACACCGTGATTATGTCCTCGAGTCCGATTCCGGGCAACGAGGAGGCGGTCAACCTCATCATCAACAAGCTTTACGAGCTGGGTGTCGAGGTTTTTTCGCCGCCGAACCACCGGGTTCACGCGTCCGGTCACGCCAGTCAGGACGAGCTACGCGAGGTGCTCGAGCGGGTGCGTCCCACCTTTTTCCTGCCCTGGCACGGCGAACCGCGCCACCAAATCAACCACATGCGGCTGGCTCAGTCGCTCGAGCACCCTCCCAAGCGAGTGCTAGTGGTCGAAAACGGCAACATCATTCAGGTTTCAAAAACCGAATTCAAGGTGGCGGGTCAGGTCCCGGCGGGCGGCGTCTACGTGGACGGCCTGGGCGTGGGCGACGTGTCCGACGAAACGCTCACCGACAGGCAAGCGATGGGCACCGAGGGCGTGATGATGATTACCGCCGTGCTACACCCGGTTCCACACGTTGAGATGGTCTCGAGGGGATTTGTTCGCAGCAACCGCGAACTCGAGAACAGCATCAAAAACGTGGCGCTCGAGGTGCTCGAGGACGGCATTCGGGAGAAACGCCGCATGGAAGACATCCGCGACGATATTTACGGGGCGGTGCGTAAGTTCGTGCGGAAGGTGACGGGTAGAAGCCCGGTTTTGATTCCGGTTTTGGTGGAGTAACGCTTGAGAAGCGGTTGAGAAAAGGCGCTCGAGAGGGAGTCTTTTTTGCTACAATCAGTATGTGCGAGTACAATGGGATTCAAGAAAACCACAAATATGCTCTTATTGCGGTGAGATTTGTACTGCGGTGAGAGAACACGTTGTAGCCAGACGCTTTTTCTCAAAACAAGGTCCAGAACGCGGCGATTTAATAATTGTGCCATCCTGTTCGACATGTAATGCGCTAAAAGAACCCATTGAAACTCTCGTATCTATATTTTTATCTTTTTCGAGCAAAAACGAAGCGGCTCGTCGTGTTATTGATGAACAGATTGAAAGTGAAATAAACAGTAATAGTTTGTTGAAAGAAAGATATTTGAAATATCTAAGATTAGACTTTATCCATAAAAACGGAAAATTCGTCAAAGCGATGCGATTTTACTTTGACAAAGAAATGCAAGAGAATTTTCAAGTTTGGGCTGAATATGTAGTAAGAGGACTATATAGAGCACATCGTCAACATAATGTTCCAAAGAGTCATGACATCCGCATACTTAGATTTGTAAAGCGTGAACACATAGACTTTTGGTCAAGTTTTGTTGCAAATCAAGTAGGTGCGCTCAGCGAATCAAAGGCTCAAGGTGCTATTCAGTATAAATATGCGTTTGGGGATAGTTCAATAAGCTCAGCCTGGATGATAGAAGTATATGAAACAACTATTTTTGTCCTTACCCACGATATTCAAGACCCAGCATTGCTCAGCCAAATAGAAAAATTTGCTGTCGATACGTTCTCTTCACCGGAACTGTAATGGTCATGGAAAAGAGGGACCACTCACTCGAGCGGTCCCTCTTTTAAAACTCGAGCGAGAATTTAACCTTTAAATGCGGCGGCTAACTGGTGCAGTCCATCCTTGTCGGCAGTGGGTGCGCTCGAGGCCGCACTCGAGCGGGCTGAAGGTGTGGTGGTACAACTTTCGTTTCGGCTTTTTTTGACTCGAGCACAACCATGTTAAACTGAACCCATGAAAAGACGCTCCGTTCTGGTGGGGCTGGGGCTTATGGTTCTTGGCTGGGGCAACATGAAGAGTGTGGCCCGACCCAAACTCACTTTTAAGAAACCCACGCTCGAGCAGCAAACTCGTGCTCGAGGTCTGGTGCTCGAGTGGTTGAGCGTCAGAGACCGCCTGTATCGGGGCGAGAATTTGGCTTCGCTGTCCAGGCGAGACCGCGACCAAATCAAATTCGATGTGCTCGAGCGCGTATTCAATTCTGATAAAGCCAGAGAAAAAGCAGGGTGGAAAGGGTACAAATATGTCGAACCTTCGCCAGTCAAGCAGTTCAACTTTGATGCGGTCACGGTAGACGGCTTGAGATTTAAAGTGGAAACCTTGTACCAATGGGGTACGAGTAAGAACGAACCTTTGATAGAATCTGGACAGGAGTTTTACTTTTTTACCTTTGACTCGAGCGTTCAGACTATCGTTTATATCGAGGGGCAGATGTTTGGTACTGGAAAGTATGAAGAGGGCGTTTATAGGCTGGGCCGTTCGTGACCTCAGCGCGTCTCAGAATTCTGGAATCTAAAAGAGGGACCGCTCACTCGAGCGGTCCCTCTTTTACTTTTTACTGAAGCTCGAGGAAGAATTTAGCCCTTGAGAGCGGCAGCGAGCTTGTGCAGACCGTCCTGGTCAGCGGCGGGTGCGCTCGAGGCCAGCTTCTCGGTTTCGACACCGAGTCCAGGCAGCAGGGCAGCGGCTCCGGCCAGGTCGCCACCGCTGAGCTTCTCTTCGAGGCTCTTGAGGTGACTCACCAGGGTGCTGGCGGCGGGAACGCCGCCGAGGGTCTGCTGCCAGCCTTTGACGTTGCTGACGGCGGCGCTGGCGGGAACGCCGGTGAGTCCACCGGAAAGGGCTTGCAGGGTTTGGGACAGTTGCTCGTTCATGTATGTTCTCCTTGCTTCTAAATTTACTGCTCAGTTACTACACACCCGATGCGTCAGCGGAGTTGTCGCAATCCGTACCATTACTGGAGCCTTTAGAGACCATGAACACGAGTGTTTCATCCCATGCGGTCTCGAGCGCCAACTCCGTGAGAAGATAGAGTCATGAACTCATTTCCTTGCTCCAGACTACAATTTACCCTCGAGCGCGCATGAACCGTTACCCAGACGCACAGTCGCTCCGTAAGGTGCTCGAGCGGGTCTTTTCACAGGGTTACGCCGGAGACGAGGCCCACCTGCTGACCAAGCACCGTATGGCGGTAGGGTTTCAGTTCTCGGACCCTCAGCTCGAGGTGGTGATAGATGGGCGAGGAGGTGAGGTCGAGGTGCGTTGGGGACCCTCGAGCGCGCCCATACCCGATGTCTCTTTCTCAATGGCTGGAGAAACCATCCACAAATTTTGGACCGGAGAACTCAATATTGTGGCGGCCATGACCCGAGGTGAAGTGTCGGCTCGAGGGAATTTGATTCGCGCCTTATACCTGACCCCAACCATGCCGCTGCTTCAGGCGGTGTACCGCGAACTCTGGGCGGAAAGGGACGCGCTCGAGTAAAATTTGAGTTGCTTTAACTCCAGCTCTATGTCCCATAGTCTGGGACATGCTTTGTCTCAAGACACTGGGTCAGGGCGTGGCCTAATGTGGGGTCATGGTCACGGCCATCCGTTGCGACTGAGCCAGAGCGCCTCACTCGAGCGGACCCTCAAGCGCGCTCGTGCTGTACAGGAGAAACATGATGCACAAGTACGCAACCTTCGGCCTGCTGCTTGCCCTGACCCTGACCGCCTGTGGTGGGGGCGGGGGCACGCCTGCCCCACCGCTCAAAACGGATTTCATCCAGCCCACCTCGATTGAGGGCACCGTTCAGGTGGTGGGGCTGAGCAACACGGTGAAGTTGCAGCTTCAGGCAGATAAATCGAGCGACCTCGTAGCCAACGCAATCCTGCAATCCAACGGTCAGTTCAAACTTACTTTGCCCACCGCGACCCTGGCAGGCAAGCTCAAAAGTGACTTACTGCTGGGACTCTTGGAGTTGGTTTCGTCTGGTAGCGAGGGATGTACCGGCAGTATCACCATAAGTGACTTGATTGCCAAGGTGTACGGATTCACCACCCTGAAACTGGTGGATGGGACCACCACTACAAAATTGACCAGCGCGACCCTGAGCGCCTCCACTGACGGTGGCTTTCAGGGCACTCTGGACATGTGGTTGTATGCCAGCAGCCCGGTCAGCATGACTGGCTCAAGAACCTGTACGGACAACAGAAATGTCCAGGCGAATGTCCAGGTCAAACCGGGCTGGAATGCGGCCCGAATAAGTTTCAATGGTAAGAACACGGTTTTAGAAAGTGTGGACCCCACCAAAACGGTATGGCGGGAAGGGGGAATCGCTCCCTTCTGAGGGTTCCCTCGAGCGAATAACGCGGTTGAATCGAACCCGGCAACGGTTTTTGCATTGGAGTCTCGAGCGTGGGAGCAGATGGAAATGCGCTCGAGAAAATGTTTCTGGATGTGGGTTAGCGAGGTTGAGCCGGACCAAACATACTTTCTAACTGCTCGAGCACGAATGAGGCGGACACTGTTCCGTCAAATGGGGAAGAATTGGATAAAATAGACCAAGGTGAATAAAAGTAGATGTCGTTTAGAAGCTGGTCGCTGGGAGTGGTCAGAGCAAAGCTATCTTGCTCTGAAGCTCCAAAATCGGGATGGTAAACAACAATAAGCCACCGTTCTCCGACGGATGCAGTCGGATACGGTAGGCAGTAACCGCCTGATTTCTTTTTGACATAAACCAAGTGCCGTGTAGAACCAAACCACTGCGCTTCTACCCGCAGCAAAATGGATTGTGTTCCCGCAGTCCATCCGTCGGATTCGATGAGTGATTTTGTGTATTCCACACGCCCTACACCTAAAAAGTAAATTCCTGTAAGAGAGTTTTTGAGTTGTTGGTAGGCTTCTAGCTTTGCTTGAGCGGAAGGTTCCATCGGCCTGCTAATATCACACGCGCTCGAGCTGCCCCAGAACAAAAAAGCAGCGCACCAAAAGGAACGCTGCCACACCGCACTCGAGCGCCTAACGCTGTTCAATCGGAACGTAATGCTGGTTACTCGCACCAGTATACAGCGCCAGGGGGCGCAGCAATTTGTTGTTCCGGGTGTACTCAAGCACGCTGGCGCACCAGCCCGAGATGCGGGCCAGCGCAAAAATCGGGGTAAAGAACTCCTTTTTGATGCCCAAATCCGAATACACCACGCCGCTGTAAAAATCCACGTTGGGGTAGATGCCCTTGCTCGAGAGCCGCTCCACCACGGTTTGCTCGACGAGTTCGAGAATCTGGTAGTAGTGGCTCTTGCCCTGCTGACCCGCGACCACGGCGGCGTAATCGCGCAGTACCCGACTGCGGGGGTCGAAGAACTTGTAGACCCGGTGGCCCACGCCCATGATTTTTTCCTTGCGGTCCATCATGTCGGTGACGTAAGCCACCGCCTTATCTGGGGTGCCGATGTCGTCGAGCATGTCCATCACCGCTTCGTTGGCCCCGCCGTGCAGCGGCCCTTTGAGCGCCCCAATCGCGCTGGTCACGGCGCTGTACAGGTCGGACAGAGTGCTGGCGGTGGCCAGTGCGGTAAAGGTGGAGGCGTTCATGCCGTGGTCAGCGTGCAGAACAAGTGCGATGTCGAATAAGCGCGCCTGCTCGAGGGTGGGTTCGCTGCCGCGTAGCATGTACAAAAAATTTCCGGCGTGGGTCAGGTCCGCTCGAGGCGCGGTGATGGCGCGGCCCTCTACCGTGGCGCAGATGGCAGCGATGACGGTGGAAAACTGGGCAATCATGCGAATGGCGATGGCGTACTTGGTCTCCGGGGTGGTGTCCTCGGAATCTTTGTCCAGCAGGCCCAGGTAGCTCACCGCCGTGCGGAGCATCTGCATCGGGTTTGCGCCCGCCGGGTAATGTTTAATCTGCTCGAGCAGCTCAGGCGGCACGTTCCGGTTGGCTTTGAGGTCGGCGTCAAAGGCGCTCAGTTCGGCGCTCGAGGGGAGTTTAGCGTGCAACAGCGCGTAGGACAGCTCCTCGAAGCTGCTCTTCTCGGCCCACTCCTGAATGGGGATGCCCAGGTGGGTCAAAATTCCTTTTTCGCCGTCAATAAAGGTCAGTTCGCTCTCGGTGAAGACCACTCCGGCCAGCCCCTCAAATACTTTTACAGGTTCATGCGTGGTTTCGGGCATGGGGAACTCCTTGTGGCACAGCGGTCTACGTTTTAGCCTACGTTTCAGGAAGGCGTGCCCCCGCGTGCTACCAATCAATCGTGAGATGACTTTAGTTTAGCATCCCGCCCGTGTTGGGTAGAGTCCAAATCTAGGGTTTTTACGGCGGCTCGAGCTGTAACTGTCTACGGAACACAGGAGTTGCACCTCGAGAATCGGTGGGGCAATCTAACGTCCGAAGTCTCTTCTCGAATGCACCCTATTTTTACCAAATCTTTACTCGAGCACGTCCAGACTTTTACCAGAAACCCTTACCCTTATCACAGAAGCGCACCTGAGCCTCACGCGCTCGAGGAGAACATCATGAACCATGAATACCTGCACGACGAACTCGACAACGACGACGAACCCGTGGGTGAGATTCTGAGTCGCCGCAAAGCGCTAGCCCTGTTCGGTGCCGCTGGAGGCGTGCTGCTGGGCGCGGCCTCCAGCGCCAAAGCCGCCATCTCGAGCGCCAAATCTGTCACCTTGCCCTCGTGCGTGGTGCGCCCCGAACTCACCGAAGGCCCGTTCTTCGTAGACGAAAAGCTCAACCGAAGCGACGTGCGCTCCGACCCCTCGAGCAAGGTGGTCAAGCCCGGTGTGCCGCTCGTGCTCAGCTTTTTAGTGTCTAAGGTGGGTACCGGCATGTGCGCCCCCTTAAGTGGCGCGGTGGTGGACATCTGGCACTGCGACGCGCTGGGCAATTACTCGGACGTGAGCGGGATGGGTCAGGCGGACACTCGAGGCCAGAAATTCCTGCGCGGCTTTCAAACCACCGACGCCAAAGGGCTGGCCAAGTTTACCACCGTGTACCCCGGTTGGTACCCTGGTCGCGCGGTCCACATCCACTTCAAAATCCGTACCCTGAGCGGCTCGAGCGTGGTCTCGGAATTCACCTCGCAGCTCTTTTTCGACGAGAAAACCACCGATGTGGTCCACACCCAACAACCCTACGCGCAAAAGGGTAAGCGCACCACGCTCAACGCAGGCGACAACATCTACAAAAACGGGGGCAGTCAGTTGCTGCTCTCGGTGGCCAGAAGCGGCACGGGCTACGCGGCTACGTTTGATGTGGGCCTGAATCTGAAAGTTTGAGTGGGAGCGAAGGGCAGGGGAGATGGGGAGCAAGGGAGCAGGGAAGCAAAAAAGAGGGCGCTCGAGCGAATTGCTCCAAATCCCCTATCCTTGAGCGTTCACTTCAAACACGACAGAGAACTCATAACTCATAACCGACAACTGACAATTGAAAACCGATAACTGAAAACCGACAACCGACAACCCGCAAGCAAGCGCAACACTCCCCACTCGAGAACCCAAAGGAAACCCTCAAATGCACGTTCTACTCGTTGAAGACGACCCTAGATTGTCCCGCGTGGTGCTCGAGGGTCTGCGCGAAGATCAGCTCAGTCTCGAGCACGCCCCCGACCTCGAGACGGCGCGGTCTCTGGCGAGTTTATATCCCTTTGACGCGGTGACTTTAGATGTGATGCTGGGCGAATCCGAAAACGACGGCTTTCTGCTGGCCAAAGAGTGGCGCTCGAGCGGGTTTAACGCGCCCATCCTGTTCCTGACCGCCAGGGGTGACATCGAATCCAAAGTGGCGGGCCTTCAGGCGGGGGGCGACGACTACCTGACCAAACCGTTTGATTTCCGCGAACTCCGCGCCCGACTTCAGGCGCTGGTGCGGCGCTCCGGGGGGCACGCCGACCCGCTGCTCAAATTACCCGGTGGCTTCACCGTAGACGTAACCTCGCACGAGGTGATGCGCGGCGGCTTACGGGTGGCGCTCACGCCCCGCGAATACGCCCTGCTCGAGTGCTTCGCGCTCAGTCCTGGTCGCACTTTTTCGCGTCAGGGTCTGATAGACCGCCTGTGGCCCGGTGACAAGCTGGTCGAGGCCAAGATTGTCGATGTCTACGTCGGCAGCGTGCGTCGCAAATTGGGCGAAGCGGTGATAGAAACCGTGCGTGGCGCGGGGTACAGGGTGGGGAAGCCGGAGGATTGAGGGCGCTCGAGCAAAATGTCTTGCGCCTCCGGCTGTCTTGGCCTGAACAGCACGTCTTGGATAGAACGGCACCTATCGGGCCTATCCGCCTTCCGGGCTAGGCCGCGTCTTGAGATAAGCGGCACTGTCTTGGACAAAGCGGCACCTATCGGGCCTGTCCGCCTATCGGGCCATCTCGCGTCTTGAGATAAGCGGCACCTATCGGGCCATCTCGCGGGTAATTAGTCATTGGTTATTGGTCGGTTTGTGGTTGAACATAGAGAGCAGACCAACCAATAACCAATAACCAAGAACCCGCCGGAGGCGCTCTTTTTAACACTCGAGCGCCCCCAACCCCCAACCCTGTAACCTGTAACCCGAAACCTGTAACCCGAAACCTGTAACCCAAAATGACCCTACGCCTGCGCCTCGCCCTCCTCGCTTCCGCGCTCTCGAGCGTGGCGGTCATCGTGCTGTTCCTGGCGCTTTACGTCGGGGTGCGCGGTACGCTCGAGGGAGTGCTCGAAGATTCGCTTCGAGGTGGCATGAACTTCGGTTTAGACGATGGAAGGCGTGGCCCTAATCCCCTCGAGCACGGCAGGGGAGACGGTGGCGGTGGCTCGAGGCCCACCCCGCCTGGACTGGCTACCGTGGTCACGTTTACGGCTTCTGGAGCGCTCGAGAGTGGCACGCCTCCGATTCGGGTCGCGCTCAAAGAGGGTTTTGCCTCGAGTGGGGGCTACCGCGTGCTCACTACCCACCTCGCAAACGGCGGCTGGGTGCAGGCGTTCCGCGCCGAGTTCGAGCTGCTCTCGAGCCTCGAGCGGGTGACACGGCTGTTTTTCTGTATTGCCCCGCTGGTGGCCCTCCTCGGTCTGGTGGGCGGTTACGCTCTGGCAGACCGCGCCCTGCGCCCGGTGGACGCTGTGACCCGGCTGGCGGGGCGTATCGCGCAGTCGGGACGCCACAGTGAGCGGGTGCCGCTGGCCCCTGGAAGCGACGAGATGGCCCGCCTGACGGCCACCATCAACGCCATGCTAGACCGCTTAGCCGGGGTTATCGAGCGCGAGCGGACCTTTTCGCTGGCCGCTGCCCACGAACTTCGCACCCCGCTGGCCATCATCCGCGCCCGCACCAGTCTGGCGCTCGAGCGAGACCGCGACCCCGCCCAGTACCGCGCCGCTCTCTCGGAGGTCGAGGGCATCAGCCTGGACCTCACCGTTCTGACCGAACGCCTGCTGGCCCTGGCCCGCACCTCTGGCCCCGCCCGCGTCGAAAGCGTTGATTTGGCCGATGTCGCGCTCGAGGCTGTAGAGATGCACACGCTCACCGCCGAGGCCAAAAGGGTGCGCGTCTCGCTCGAACTCGAGAGTGCGCCCTCGAGCGGGGACCGCGCTGCACTGTTGCTGGTGGCCTCCAATCTGGTGCAAAACGCGCTGCGCCATGGTCAAGTGCTGGGGCGTGAGGGTGGGCGGCTGCGGGTGGGGACGCACCTGCTCGAGGACCACGCAGTTCTGTGTGTCGAGGACGATGGCCCCGGCATTCTCGAGACCGACCTAGAGCGTCTGCTGCAACCCTTTCAGCGTGGTTCCAAGCTCCAGGGCAGCGAGGGCGCGGGTCTGGGGCTGGCGCTGGTGGCCGCTGTCACCGAGCAGCACGGCGGTACTCTGAGCCTCGAGCGCTCCCAGTGGAACGGTTTGAGAGTGGGGGTCCGATTGCCGCAAAAGGTGCTCGAGACTCAGTTCAAAGCGTCAAGTTAGCAAACGGGGAGCGTGCTCGAGGAGCATTCAGCTCAAACCCCCTCGATGCACCACGCCCAGAGCAAACTTTTGTCGAGTTTATCACCTGTCTAGACTTAACCTTAACTTAATATATGGCTCTATGTTGAAACAATCTATTTTTCTGGGTTTGCTGGTCTCGAGCACCCTGATTCCTGCTCGAGCACAAAATTTGCCCATCATCACGGTGGGCTACATGGCCCCTTTGAGTGGCTCACTGTCGGGCATCGGCGAAGAAGTACGCAATGTGGCGCTCGGGGCGCTCAACGACGCTCGAGCCGAGTTTAGGGGGCTGGGCTTTGACCTGAGATTCAAGTCTTTCGACGACGCGGACCAGGCGGATACCGCCAAAGCTCAAGCCCAACTCGCCGTAGCCGACCCTAACATTCTGGTGCTGATTGGCCCACTTTATTCAGACAGTGCGCTCACCGTGTCCGACTTTCTGTTTGCGGGCAAGCTGGCCATGCTCAGCCCCACCGCCACGGCCACTACCCTCACCGACCGCAGCCTTTCCAACGTGAGCCGTCTGGTCGCCAGAGACGATGCCCAGGCTGCCGCAGCGGTCAAATTCCTGACCCAGACTCTGGGGGCCAAGAGCGTGACTTTAATCAACGACAGCACCTCCTCGGGGCGTGGTCTGACGGTCCAGATTGCCTCCGGCCTGCGTGACGCGGGAATCAAGGTGTTGGGAAACATCGGAACCGCTCCAATCCTCTCGACCACCAGCACCGAGCGCCTGCAAGTGCTGGGTAAAACCGACTTCTCGAGCGTGCTGAGCACTATCAAGGACCTCAAGCCCAACGTGGTTTATTACGGGGGCCAGTACGACACGGCGGCGGCCCTGCTCTCGAGCATGAAAAAAGCGGGTATCAGCGTGCCTTTCGTGGGGTCAGACAACCTCAACACCTCGAGCTTTTACGGTCTGGCTGGAGAAAACGCCCGTGGCATCTACATCAGTTCCACCATTGCGCCCCCGGCGGCTTACCCTCGAGCCAAGGATTTCGCGGCCAAATACCAGAAATCTTTTGGTAAAGAAGTGTCTGGGGTGGGCCTGCTGGCTTACGACGCCACTCAGGTAGCGCTCCGCGCTTTAAGAACCACCCTCAAAGGGGGTCAAAAGCCGAGCCGCTCGAGTGTGCAGGCAGCCCTGCGAAAAATCACCCTGAAGTCGAGCGAGACTTTGACCGGGGACATCGCTTTCAACCGCGATGGCGACCGGATGAAGAGCAATGTGTACATCTTGCAGGTGGGGAGTGACCTGCTGCCTCGAGTGAACAGTGTGATTCCAGTGAATCTGAAGTAGCGGGTCTGAAGGTCACTGTTTTTCAAAGCAGTATTCAGACCCTTTGCTTACTTCTTCTCGAGCAGCACATTGTCCAGCGTCATGGTTCCCTCGCTGCCCACTTTTTCAGTCCGCACCTCTACCGAGGTCACTTGCTTGAGATATTCGCTCAGGTTCACCGCCTTGCCCCAGCCATCCTGAGCAAAGTTCTCGAGCGGCAGGCGGTAGGTCTTCAGGGTGGGGTCCACGCTCAGAATCAGGTTGGGAAAGTCGTAAGAGGTGTCTATTCCGCCCGCGACCAGCATCACCCGCAGGCTCGAGCGGCCCGCCTGACCTGCGGCAACTTGACCGATAAGCTTACTAGCCAAATCCAGCCGCAGGGCCGCGTAGGGCGTCAAATCTAGCGGGGCGTCACCGGGTTGCAGGTGTGCCCCGGCCACCACCGCCGCGTAGCCGTTGGGGGCGGACAGTTTGAACTGAACCTCGAGCGCTTTACCCGCGCCATTGGGAACCTTGCTCGAGCTGACGGTGGTTTTATGGGCCGCATTTTCCTGGTAGCCGTACAAAATGCTGCTGCCGCCCAAGTTGGTGGCGTCGCCCTCGAGTTCGTAGTTTTGCAGCACCTGGGCTTTTTCGGTGCTCAAGGCGGGAGCGCTCGAGGCTTCATCCAGGCGCACCAGACGGATGTTGTCAATCTTCACCACCCCCTTGGTGCCGGTGGTGTTGGCGGTGATGGAGACGCGTTCCACCCCCTTTAGAATCGGTCCGATGTCTACAGCTTTACCCCATCCGGCCTGCTTGAAGCTCTCGAGTGGAACATCAAAGGTTTCAAGGGTGTCCGAGCTGGGAAGGTTCACTTCGGGGTTGTCCCCACCGTTATCCACCCCATCTTTTTCCAGCGCTACCCGCAGCGAGGTGCCCCCCGTGGCCGCCAGCTCGAGCCGCAGATGGGTGTAGGGCGTGAAATCCACGCTCGAGCCGCTCTTGAGGCCGATTATGGCAGTTACGCCCCCGTAATCGTTGTTGAGTGGGATGTCGTAGGGAAACTCTAGCCGTCCGCTTTGGGTGCTCGAGGGGGCTTTATAGGGCACTGGGCCGCTCACCGGGGGCAGGTTGTCCGGCTTGCCGTAGCTGTAAGAGCTGGTGGGAACGCCAAAGTTGCTCTGGCTTCCGGCCTCGAAATCGGCCAGCACTGTACCCGTGCTCGTCACCGGGTTGATGGGGTAGACCCGCGTGTCCACCAGGTTGGATGGGGTGGGCTTGGCCTCTGAGGGAGCTTTGAACCCCAGGGCCTCGAG
>Ga0209100_1001390_pt1 | contig 16670 bp, 13 predicted proteins | sample lystaG_FD_185480 | JGI IMG/M metagenome (GOLD analysis project Ga0209100, IMG submission 185480) | Glacier valley bacterial and archeal communities from Borup Fiord, Nunavut, Canada, to study Microbial Dark Matter (Phase II) -... | ecosystem: Environmental > Aquatic > Freshwater > Ice > Glacier ...
AAAAATGCTGCCATGGAAGATACATTCAAAACATAGCCATATCTTCGATCTACCATGTCAGGGACGAATAATTTCGTCAATCTGAGAAGGGCAAGAATATTCAGCTTCACCAGATTCTCTTCCACTTTCATCTCGGTATCCTTTAAACGACCAAAGCTACCTACTCCAGCATTATTGACGAGGTAATCCACCTGAATGCCTTTTCCCTTCAAAAGATCATAGAGCCTGAAAGGAGAATCGTCCTCGCATAGATCCATTGGGACTGATAAAACCTCCACTTCATATTCAAGCGAGATTTTCTTTGCGACTTCTTTAAGTTTATCCTCACTTCTTGACACCAGACAAAGATTAATCCCATCTCGCGCAAAATTCAGCGCAAGTTCTAATCCTATTCCTGATGTTCCACCAGTTATCAGCGCATATCCTTCCATAAATAAATCCTCCTCTAAGTTAAATGGTAAATTGCTCACGTTCATTCCATTGATATTGAGTGACATGTTTTCATCGTCTATCTTGCTCCATTATACAGTTAATTCACGTGCCATAACAGGAGTCAAAAAACCAGGCAAGAAATTAATTTTTCCTGCCTGGTTTTGGACTTTCTAATCATTTGATTTTATATTATACGAGCAATTCCTTGACCATTCTTACAACATTAGGAACTGTAAATCCAAATTCCTCCATGATGGTTTCTGCTGGTGCGGATGCACCAAATCCATTGATTCCAAGGATAGCACCTTCATCTCCAGTATATCTTTCCCATCCAAGAGGATTAGCCATTTCGATGGCCAGTCTCTTTTTCACCTGAGGATTAAGGACACTCTTCTTGTAAGCTTTATCCTGTTTCTCAAAAAGATCCCATGAAGGCATAGAAACAACCGCTACATCGATACCTTCTTTCTTTAATTCCTGCTGTGCTTCATAAGCTAGTGGAACTTCTGAACCTGTCGCAATAATCAGCGCATCGCTCGTCTCCTTTTCTGAAGGAGAAATCACGTATGCTCCTCTCTTGACACCCTCAACGGCAAGTTTGCCTGAAAGCGGAAGTGTCTTAAGATTTTGCCTGGTAAGGGCAAGTACGGTAGGGGTATCAGTAGATTCAAGTGCTACTTTCCATGCAGCGAAGGTCTCATTCGCATCCGCTGGTCTGATCACGGAGAGTTTAGGCATCGCTCTTAATGAAGGAAGATGCTCAACAGGCTCGTGAGTTGGTCCATCTTCGCCGACAGCTATGCTGTCATGGGTAAAGACATAAGTCACTGGAAGTCCCATAAGGGCTGAAAGCCTTATCGCTGGTCTCACGTAGTCTGAGAATACAAAGAACGTTCCACCAAAGACCTTGAGGCCACCATGGAGATGCATGCCGTTTAGGATTGCACCCATCGCAAATTCTCTTACGCCAAACCATATATTTCTTCCACTATAGTTTTTAGCTGAAAAATCACCAGCATTATTAATTGTTGTCTTATTCGAACCCGCCAAATCAGCTGATCCTCCAAAGAGGCTTGAAAGCTTGTTTGCAAAGAAGTTTATCGCATCTCCTGATGCATTTCTTGTAGCAACGCCCTTCCCAGCTTCGTAGACAGGCATATCAAGAGCAAATCCTTCTGGAAGTTTTCCTTCAATCGCAAGACTTAGCTCTTCAGCCAGTTCTGGATACTTCTCGGTATACGCTGATAATAATTCATTCCAGGTGTTATTTGCCGCTACACCGTTTTCTTCAATATGGTTTCTGAAGGTTTCGTACGCAACTTCTGGAACTTCAAATTCCTTATAATCATATGAAAAGAATTCTTTTGTGATCTTTGAATTTTCTTTTCCTAGCGGTGCGCCATGAGCTTTAGATGTACCTGCAAAAGGTGAACCCATACCGATAACTGACTTGATTTCAATCATGGTAGGCTTGTCCGTAATCGTTTTGGCTAACTTTATTGCTGCATCCACAGCTTCAAGGTCATTGGCATCTTCAACCCTTAGGTAATGCCAGCCGTATGCCTCGTATCTGCCTTTGACATTCTCTGAGAATGATTTGTTTAAATCACCATCAAGGGAGATATCATTTGAATCATATAAAAGAATAAGTTTTCCAAGCTTAAGATGAGCAGCAAGGGATGAGGCTTCTCCTGAGACCCCTTCCATTAGATCCCCATCTCCACAAAGCGCAAAGGTATAATGGTCTACAACGTTAAGTCCATCCTTATTAAATTTGCTTGCCAAGTGCCTTTCTGCCATTGCCATACCCACTGCCATGGCAATTCCCTGTCCAAGTGGGCCAGTTGTAGCTTCAACGCCCTTGGTATGATGATACTCAGGATGCCCTGGAGTAAGTGAACCCCATTGTCTGAATTTCTTTAATTCTTCAAGTGGCAGATCATATCCAGAAATATGAAGCATGCTATAAAGCATAGCGGAGCCATGTCCTGCTGAAAGAACGAATCTGTCTCTATTGAACCACTCTGGATTCTTAGGATTGTGCATCATGTTTTTTGACCAAAGGACATAAGCAAATGGAGCAGCGCCAAGAGGTAATCCTGGATGACCTGAATTTGCCTTTTCAACCGCATCTACGGAAAGAAGTCTGATGGCATTGATTGCGAGTTTATCATTATTGTTATACATATATACCCTCCAATGAATTAATTTCTGATTTATATCAATATAATTTCTTCATGTGTTATTTCTTCTTCTCATTATAACTTATAAAGCACTAATCTTCATAGAAGAAATAATTTTTGCACCTTTACGCCACTGTCTTGATGAATAATCAGCATTCTTCCTCATAATCTTTAGACCGTTAATCCATTATCTTGATTGGATCGAAATCAATATAGTCGCAAGAAGTTAGAATATATTCAATACCCTTTCTCATTCCTGTCATTACCCTTTGGAGCGCTTTACCATGCAAGTGACCATAAATGACTTTTTCCACGCCGTATTCTTCAAAAATGTCCGTAAACTCAGAATCCATAAAAGATTCATTGACCGGCGGATAATGGATCATCACGATGAATTTCGCATATCCGGCTTTTTTAGCCATATCAAGAGATAGCCTAAGCCTGAGGATTTCTCTATTATAGATTTTTTCGTCCTCTACTTTAAACTGATTGCTCCCAGGAATAACCCATCCACGCGTTCCACAAATGGCATAATCCTTGTAAGGAAAGAAATTGTTCTGGATAAAGTGCATCTTTTCGTACATGGCATTCATTTTGGTAATGCTTCCCCACCAAAAGTCATGATTTCCCTTGATGATAATTTTCTCTCCTGGAAAATCCGCTACAAAATCTAGCTCGGCTTTTGCAGTTTCCATCGTCATGGACCAGGAAAGATCTCCTCCTAAAAGGACTGTATCTTCCTCTTTGATCTTCGAAAGCCAATTCTCTTTTATTTTCTTGTCATGGTCTTTCCATTCATCTGAAAAGACATCCATAGGTTTATCTCCACTCAGTGAAAGATGAAGATCAGAAATCACATAAAGTGCCATTATCCTACCATGAGGATCCTATAGATTTTCTTCTTGCCTTTTTTAACAAGCAGATAATTATCCTTAAAATCCTCTTCCTTCAACTTATACTGTGTATCGGTAATTTTTTCTTCATTTACGGTGAGTCCACCCTGTTCAATGTTTCTTCTTCCTTCTGATTTCGAAGGAAAGACATCGCCAGCGACCAAAAGATCAAGTAGCGGTTTTTCCAAATCTTCTTTCCTGATCTCTATGGTTGGAACGTTAGACAGGTCGCTTCCACCGCCAAACAGTGCTTCTGCAGCGCTTTGCGCCTTGCTTGCCTCATCCTCGCCATGAACAAGCTTTGTAATCTCATAGGCAAGAAGTTTCTTCGCATTATTGATATCTAATGCTTCTTGCTTTTCCATAAGCTCAATTTCATCAATATCCACAAAAGTAAGAAGCTTCAGGCACTTAATAACATCCTTATCGTCAACATTCCTCCAGTACTGGTAAAAGTCATAAACGGGTGTCTTTTCTGCATTAAGCCATAGTGCACCGTTTACTGTCTTTCCCATCTTTTGTCCTTCAGAATTTGTAAGAAGGGTACAGGTCATGGCAAAAGCTGTAGTTCTCTCTTTTCTTCGAACAAGGTCTATTCCTGCAAGCATATTCGACCATTGGTCATCTCCACCGAGCTGCATCGTGCAGCCATGGTGTTGGTTTAGATAAAGGAAATCATACCCTTGCATAAGCATATAGTTGAATTCAAGAAAGGATAACCCCTTCTCCATTCTCTGTTTGATGCTTTCAGCTCTAAGCATATTGTTTACTGAGAAATGCACACCGATGTCTCTAAGAAAATCAACATAGTTGAGCTTAAGAAGCCAATCTGCATTGTTTAGCATCAAAGCCTTGTCATCAGTAAAATCAATGAATTTCTCCATTTGTTTCTTGATTCCGACAATATTCTTTTCAATATCTTCCTTCAAAAGCATGCTTCTCATATCTGTTTTTCCAGAAGGATCGCCGATCATGGCCGTTCCTCCACCAATAAGCGCTATCGGTTTGTGTCCTGCTCTTTGCATATGAGCCATGAACATCATCGCAATGAAATGCCCAACATGAAGACTGTCCGCAGTAGGATCAAATCCAATATAGAAAGTCACCTTTTCAGTTTCCAAGGCTTTCTTGATCTCTTCCTCATGGGTAATCTGCTTAATATATCCTCTTCTCATCAATTCATCAAATACACTCATTTTTACAACTCCTGACGTTATTTTCTATAACCTAGTATACCTAATTCTTGAAGATTTGTGAAATGAAAATACAAAATCTAAACTTCAATAGTGCTGATCTCTAAAAATTCACCAAGATATTCTTCATTTATAGATTAATCCCCCGATATTTTAGAAATTAACCAGGTAACTAAGGAAAATCGTCCCTATTGCCGTCACGATTTTAAGCAAAGAAAATATCAGCGCATAAAAAGAAAGGACCTTGTGGTCCTTTCAAAATAGGTTCATTCGATGTTTAATTTCATTTACGAATTCAACTAGAAGAGCTCCATAAAGGAGCTCTCAAAAAGGTTAACTTAAAACCTTATATTTTTCTAATTCAGATATCGCCAATTCACCTTCATCGTGCATGGCAATATAAAGATCAATTTTGTTCGTTTCTGAAAACAACTGCAATTTTTCAAAGATTTTTTCTGAGCTTTCGCTTTTTTTATCCATAGCGTTTAAAAGCCCATCTACAAATATCGTGGTTACATCATAATTGGTTGCAATGATTCCACACAGGAATCCATAAATAGATCTGTAATCCATCAGCCCATACTCTGCAGCATCAATAAATCTGATTTCTCTGTCCAGCTCGTGAATCGCTCTTGAATCGTCGTCAACAAAAACAACGTTGCCATCAGTTGCTTTTACTTTGTCATTTGCAAGAGAAACCATCTTTTTACTTTTACCTGATCCTCTCTTGCCATAAATAACCTGTATCATGTCAATCACTCCCTTTTTCAATTTGGACTGTAAACCTTTTTATGTATGGTTCAATTATATAATTATCCGAAAATTTAGTCAAACTATAAACCATCTTTTCCGGACAATTTTATAATTAATTCACCATTTTATTTAATATAACCTTATTATCTTTCAATTTCCTTAAGAAACTCATAATCAGAATTTTTTCTACAATTTTTTATGTAAACCATATCTTTTAGTAAGTAAATCTGGTATAATAATGTGTACCGAAAGGTAAATTAATTATTAGAAACAGTATTTATTAAGAATTATTCAGGCCCTTTAGCCTCAGAAAGTTCTAAGTAATACCTGTGGCTAAGGAGGAAAGAAAAATGGAAGACAAGACAATTATCTGCAAAGATTGTGGAAACGAATTCGTATTTACAGTTGGCGAACAGGAATTCTACAAGGAAAAAGGATTCGAAAACGAACCAGTAAGATGTCCAGATTGTAGAAGAAAGAGAAAGAACGAAAAACTTAATACAAGAAGATAGTTCAAAAAGGTAGTTACATTGTAACTACCTTTTCTCAATTTTATGATGTATTTTACTTACTGAATCTACTGTTCAATGTTTCTCTACTGGATCGGCATGAAACAGACCTTCCAAATCCCCTTGTCGGTTCTCTGCATCTGGAATCCCATATCAGGATCTTCATTCGTGTCTTTAGATCTCCTTTGATATCGAATGACTCCTCCAGAATCACTTAATTCCTCGAATTCCCCGTTAATCAGCGGGACAAGATTTTCATAAATTTCCTCTTTTGTCATATGGTCATTCTCTGTTATTTTCAGATGTTCTTCGAGGGTCCACCCTACGCCGTTAATCACATTCTCGGTATCAAAAAGGGCATACTCTGTCTCATAATCCTTGTCAAAACTCGCCTGAATATAGAGTTTTGCTACAGAAATCGGACTTAACCCTAATAAATGCTCCTCATTCTTGTCTTTCTTGATTAACTCATAAGCCTTATATTCTTCATCAGTCAGTTCAAAAATAAATTCAGAAGGAACATTCTTTTTCTCGGTCGAAGTTTCTGGGGTTTCCACTTTACTCTCAACAGGTGTTTCAGCAATAGGGTCATTACCTTGACATGCCGTACCAATCACCAAAATGCTGCAAAGGATAAGGAACACGATTCCTATTTTCTTCATCTCAATCCCCCTCAATAATTATAATCATAAACACTTGATTCTATTATAATTTAAATATTATTATAATTCCATAATATACGTAAAATAATAATTAATATATTGATCACTTATTTAAACAAACTAAATTTCAACAAACATTAAAATCAAATGATTATTCAACTTCTCAAAATGAACGATATGATGTGAGAAAAGAACTTCTTGTGCGAAAAGTTTATCCTTAAGCATCCCTGTGATATAATTAAAGACAATTATACCGTTGAATTTGGAGGTAACACTTTTGGAAGAAAAGAAAAAAATTGTTTTTAGCGCCATCAAGCCCTCAGGAGAAATCACACTGGGGAATTATCTTGGAGCGATTAAAAATTGGATAGGACTACAAGACGAATTTGAATGTTATTATTGCATAGCGGATCTCCATGCCATTACTGTAAGGCAGGAACCGAAAGACCTCAGAAGAAGAGTGCTTGAGATTCTTTCCATTTATATCGCATCCGGACTTGATCATGAAAAGAGCTGCTTGTTTGTGCAATCTCATGTTCCTGCGCATTCTGAAGCTTCTTGGCTGCTCACCTGCAACTCAAATATGGGCGAACTTTCGAGAATGACCCAGTATAAAGATAAAACCTCGAAGCAGAAGGAAAACTCATCCATCTCTGCCGGGCTATTTATTTACCCTGTACTCATGGCTGCAGATATTCTACTCTATAATGCTGACCTTGTTCCCGTAGGTGTGGACCAGAAACAACACGTTGAACTGGCCAGGGATATCGCTCAGAGATTCAACTCAAGCTATTCCGATACCTTCACCCTGCCTGAAGCGGATGTTCCAAAGAATGCCGCAAAAATTATGGATCTTCAGGATCCTACAAGAAAAATGTCAAAGTCTGACGATAATGAGAACTCCTACATTTTAGTTCTCGATCCGCCACAAGTGATCAGAAGAAAGATTTCAAGAGCCGTTACAGATTCCATCGGGATTGTCAACAATACCGACGAACAGCCTGGCGTTAAGAATCTGATCAACATCGTTTGTGCGATAAAAGGGATACAACCTGATGAAGTCGTTACCGCATTCGAAGGCAAAGGATACAAGGAATTCAAGGAATATGTTGCAGAAACAATCATTGAAGAACTTGAACCTATCCAGAAGAAGGTCAACGAACTTCTCACCCATAAAGATGCGTTAGAGGAAATCTATCGAAATGGTGCTGCAAAAGCGAACTATATGGCAACAAAGACCTTGAGGAAGATGCAAAAGAAAATCGGGCTCCTTCCATTTGGAAAATAAGAAGACTAGCCCAATATCAAATTGATTTGAAGATAATAAAAAGGATTGTTTTTGGCCAGGAACTGGTCCAAAACAATCCTTTTCTCTTACCTCAAATTATCTTCGATATACCCTATCGTTCTGACTTTATCTTTTGACTCTTCTTCTCTTCCGTTCCTTCAATCATCGCTTTCATTTCATCCAGAATATAGGCGACCTGTGGTCCGATGATGATTTGTATGCTGTTGTCCTGCCGAAGTACACCGGCAGCCCCGATGGCTTTGATGGTTTTTTCATTGATTTCCTTCGGATCTTTTACCTCAAGTCTTAACCTTGTAATACAGGCATCAAGGGAAATGATATTTTCCTTGCCACCGCAAGCCTTCAGAAAACTCTTCGAAAGCCGCTTATAGTTTTTGGTATAAAGCGTGGTATCCATCTCAATTGAGCTTGTTCTTTTCTTTTCTCGGCCAGGTGTCAGAATATCATATTTCTTGATGAAATAAGTAAAAGAGAAGTAATAGAGAAAGAAAAAACCAATCCCCATGATAATCAACATTACCATATTATTGGACATGGGCATCTTAAAGCTTAATAGAAAATCCGTGAATCCAGCACTGAATGCAAATCCTGCAATCCACTTGAACCTTGCGGCAATATACATGGAAATCCCTGTGTAAACCGCATGGAGAAGGAAAAGTCCAGGTGCGGCAAACATGAAGGAAAACTCCAACGGTTCGGTGATCCCAGTAAAAAAGGAAGCAAAAGCGGAAGTCATCATCAAAGATTTTGTTTTCTTCTTCTTTCCAGGATGTGCACTTCTTGACATTGCAAGCGCAGCACCAGGAAGTCCAAACATCATGATAGGAAAATACCCAGCAAGGTACATTCCGGTTTTACCATACTCCCCCTTCGAAGCCCAAAAGTTTTCAACATCACTTATTCCTATAACATCAAACCAAAAAACAGAGTTAAGTGGATGATGAAGACCAAGGGGGATGAGGAGCCTATTGAGGAATCCGTAAATTCCTGAGCCAAGCGCCCCCATTGAACTAATTCTTGTGCCGATAATAATAAGAGTATTATACAGAAAGGGCCAGATAAAATAGAAGACAATGCTGACAATGACCATCGCAAGCGCGCTGATAATGGGAACAAATCTTTTCCCACCAAAAAAATCCAATCCATCCGGGAATTTAATGCCAGAGAACTTGTTATACATCTTCGCTGCCACAAGCCCTGAAATGATTCCGGTAAATTGGTTCCCGATATTATAAAAGGCTGGTTCAACCTCGTTTACAGATATTCCATTGTACATGGCAACAGATTCAGGAGAAAGCATCCTGATAAAGATCAAATAAGCAAGAAGTCCAGCCATCGCTACAGAAGCATCTTTTTCTTTTGCCATTCCGATAGCAACACCTACAGAAAAAAGGATAGGAATATTGTTTAGGATGGCCATTCCTACGGTTACGAGAATTTGCGTTGCAGGAGTCTTGCTTCCAAATCCAGTTGGATCTACCCAATAACCTATACCCATAAGTATTGCAGCTGCGGGAAGAACTGAGACCGGCAGCATAAGAGATTTTCCAAGCCTTTGACTCGTAATCAATACCCTGTTTTTAAGTTTAACCAAAAATATAAACATACTAACTAACAACCTTGTTGATATGGACCATCAAATAAACACATTCCTGTCTGCTCAGTTCATAATCGAAGCTCTTTAGCACAAAGGGTTTTATTTTCTTGATGACATTCTTAAATCGTTTATCCTTCTTCATAAACATGTCATAAAAATCTTCAACATTGTCTTTTGTATCTGGTTTCCGTTGAATAATTCGCTTAGCCAGGAATTTTAGATGAGAATTTAATCTAGCCAGAGAAATTTTATCATCATCAAAATCAATATCAAAGACCTCTTCAATAATTTCTACAATTCCACTGGTAAAGAGGAATATTTTCGAAATGCTTTCCTTATTCTCTCCAAGCGATGCATTTACAATATGCATCGTGATATATCCGGCTTCATGTTCAGACAGCCTAACCCCTGTAGCTTCTTCAATGATGATTACTCCTTCTTTGCCAAGATTGAATTCATCCTGATAAAGGCTTTTTATTTCATCAAGCATCAGGTTGGGAATTTCCAGATTGCTTTTTTTCCTTTCAATCGCGTAAGAAATATGATCGATAAGTCCAAGCAATACATTGATCCCAAGGCTGATGTTAAGCTCTTGCTTAGCTCTATCTCTAATTTTCTGCGAAGCATCAATAAGCTCTACAGGGGTGTCTTTTAGCACCTTGTAGAACCGATCCCGATTTACATCCATGACTTCATAGATTTTTTCTATTCTCACCATATCGACAGGGTCTCCGATTTTTTTCTGAAACCCAAGTCCTGAACCTGTTAAAATAAGCTCTTCACCAGTATCCGATTTGGTTGCAACGATATTATTATTAAAAACCTTGATTATTTCCATAAACCCTCCACTGCAACAATGCTTACTCTTATTATAGTTTGTATTTAGAATAATGAAAAGAAATATCACTGAAAATTTTAATATATTATGTTGGTACATTATTTATATTATTATAGTTAATAAATAATTTTACAAACAGATTTATAAGCTTATTCATGTTTTCCATTTTTTTATTTCCATACCAAGCTTACAGAAATTATTTTAGATTAAATCTTTACTTTAATCGTGAATTTATATTCTAAAAATGGCTCTATATGTGAACAGTATTGTAATTAACATTTTAAAAGGGATTCGATTGAATCCCTTTTGTGTTGAAATTTATTCGCGTTGAATAATCAATAATATTCATTTGAAATTGAGATTCGTGCGAACAATTATTCTTGCTTTTCAAAAACCAAATTCACTTCTTTCATTTGACCATAGCCACCGAATACAGACAGTAGAACTGTGAAAAATCTGCCTCAAAAGAAATTGCTTTCTTTTGAGGCAGATTCATTTAAACATTACATTTTATGTGGTTTAGTAATTTTGATTACAGGAGTTTCTTTAGTTCATCTGCAACAAACTGCACTTGTGGTCCTACAACTACCTGTACATTTGTCTTGGATGGTCTGATGATCCCGGCTACACCGGCTTTCTTGATCTTGCTTTCATCGACTAGAAGGTTGTCTTTGACTTCCATTCTTAGCCTGGTTACACAGTAATCAAGGGATTCGATGTTTTCTTTTCCGCCTAGTCCTTCAAGGATAGTTGCTGCTAGAACACCGAAATCTGTTCCTTTACCAAGAACTACACCTTCGCCTTCTTCAGCTTCGTCATCTTCTCTACCTGGGGTCTTAAGGTTGAACTTGACAATAAGGAATCTGAATAAGCTGTAGTATATAACACCCATAACTAATCCAAGCGGGATCAGCATCAGGATATTAACTGCCAAAGGCATTCTTAAGCTTAGGAAATAATCAACGAATCCTGCACTAAAGCCAAATCCAGCGATCCAATGAAACTGTGCTGCAAGGAATACTGAAATACCTGTTAGTACTGCATGAACTAAATATAGTCCAGGAGCAAGGAATACAAATGCGAATTCGATAGGTTCTGTTACGCCAGTGAAGAAGGATGAAAATGCTGCAGCCATTAAAAGACCAGCTGCAATCTTTTTCTTGTTGTCCTTCGCTGTGTGATACATTGCAAGACATGCTGCTGGTAAACCAAACATCATGACCGGGAAGAATCCTGCCTGGTACATTCCTGTTACACCGGCAACTCCACCTGGCTTCGTTCCCCAGAACTTTCCGATATCATTGATGCCAATAGCATCAAACCAGAATACTGAGTTAAGCGCATGATGTAGACCTGTTGGGATAAGCAGTCTATTAAGGAATCCGTAGATACCTGCGCCAACTGCACCCATTGAAGAAATTGTAGTACCGAATGATACAAGGCCTGTATAAACTACTGGCCAGATGAAGAATAACACTGCTGATACCAAAATCATGGCGATTGATGTCATAATTGGAACTAGCCTTTTACCACTAAAGAATGAGAGTGCTGGGGTAAGCTGTACTTTTGAGAACCTATTGTACATTGCTGCTGCAACAAGACCTGAAATGATACCTATAAACTGATTGGAGATCTTTGAGAAAGCAACGTTAACTTGTTCAGCAGGAACTGAAGTTAATTGAGCAACTGTTCCCGAAGAAAGTAGTTTTGTAATAACGAGGAATGCAACAAGTCCACTAAGCGCTGCAGATCCATCCTTGTCCTTTGACATACCAAGGGCAACACCTACTGCAAAAAGAATTGACATGTTATCAATGATTGCACCACCAGCGCTGATTAGAAATGCTGCGACTGGACTTCCGCCACCCCAACCTGCTGGATCTATCCAATATCCAATACCCATCAGTATTGATGCGACAGGGAGTACTGCGACAGGAAGCATAAGGGATCTTCCGAGTTTTTGTAGATACTTCATCATAATAATTTCTCCTCCTTAAATAATATAATAATGATAATAAGAGCAATCCAAGGTTGTTCTGATTCCAAGGAGCCGTGGCCACAGCATAGTCAATAAAAAAAGACCAAAGAAACATAGCAACAAAAGTTGCATGCATCTCGGTCTTGCCTGTTACCAGTAACAATCCATGTATATGTTTTCATCCTAAACCAATATGCAAATTATGTCAATACTATTTTTGTGAAAATCTAAAAGAATTTAAGCTAAAATTCAAAGAAATACTCCACAAGAAAATGGAGTATCACATTTTTTATTCACATTAGTTTTTAGTTTTCAATCCATCACCAATGAAAGATTGAAATCCTTGATGAATTTCTATCTTTGAAGATGTTCCAGATGATTGATATGTAAAGGTTAATTGAGGTCTAAAAGATTATCTTTATAGTCCTTGTAAGCGTCCTTCAAATTGTTCATCTTGGCATACATCGACTTCTGCAAATCTGACAAAATCTCATATTCGCATTTTTCTAACGTTTCTTTCATGAGGTTGAAATGACCTTTACTTTCTTCTGTATCTTTCATCAGTTCAATCTTAAGCTTCCGTACATTTTCCCAATTGATCTGATCATTTGGAAATTCGTCATCCCGATGAAGCTTCTTCATCCCCCTGATTTCCTTAACAAAGTTTGGTATGATCCTATGATTGATTTCCGTATACCACTTATAAAGAAGTCCCTCTTCGAAGCTTTCCAGAATCCGATCTTGGAAAACTCCATTTCTTTTTAAAACACTTAATTTATCAGGGTATAGGCTAAAGGCTCTGATGTTTTCAAAAACAGTATCAGGAGCAATCCCAAAGCACGCTTCTCTCTCTTCATCACTGAAATCATCAAACACATCCTTCTCTGTACGATATGCTCTTTCTTTTTTTAGGTAACCATAAAATTCGCCAGGATTCTTGGATAACTCCGTGAGAAGCTCCTCAGGACTTTTAGTCACCGCATAGTTTATTCCATCGGTCATGGCCATCAGTAAAGAAGCCAGACAAAGGAAAGTGTTGGTGTGGGGATTTGGTGCTCTAAGTTCGAATCTTGTGGCTAAAGGACTGTTCTCATCTCTGATCAGACCAATAAGAATTGTTCTGTTCCTTGAAGGAATCGTCGGACTCGTTCCAAGGGAAGATACAATCGAAATCGGTGCCTCATATCCTTTTTTCAGCCTTTTAAATGCCTCATTTGATGAAGTGACAAAAGGATTGATTACCTCATAATTGTGAAGAATTCCCATCAGGGAGCCATATCCGATTGTGCTTAGATAGTCTTCAACTAAGGGATTGAAGATATTTATCCTTTTGCCATCCTTTAGTGAAAGAGAAGCCCCAACATGAGTATGTTCTCCATTTCCTGCGATTTTATCGATAGGCTTGGCCAAGAATGTAACTTCCAGTCCATATCTGATAAAAACTTCCCTGACAAGGTTACGGACAAACATTTCATAATCTGCTGTCATTTTAGGATTTGAGAATCTCCAATCTATTTCGAGTTGCTCAAGTATTCCTTCGAATCTGCCTTCATCTGTAAGTTTCGCTCTCACGCCCCCAACCTCTTTGTGTCCCATTTCAGGACTTAATCCATAAAGGTCCATGAGGACAAGTGTTTCTTCAATAGCACTTCTAACGGCACCTCTGGTTTTTCCCCAGTATTGTTCCTTCAATTCCTGCGAAGTGCTTAAGGCTTCAACATCTCCATGTGTGCTTGGGGACTTGACCCAAAACTCAAGTTCTGTAGCTGATGTGATCTCCACCGATTTGATGTCCTCAAACTTGATCTTAAATTCATTTTGCAGCTTAAGGCTGTTTTTGAAACATTCCAGGACATTGGCTTTAAAGTCAATTTCAGCTTCAGCAAGGATATGCCTTGAATCCACTGGATGTTCTTCGTGGAAAAGATAACATGGGATTTTAATCGTTCCGATAGGTTTACCATTTTCCGGATCCAGCAGGCTGTCGTTATACTCTACAAACCAGTTGCAATCCAAATCGGCTTTCATATCTACCTTTGCATTATTTAAAGTTGCAATCTTAGGAAGAAATACAGATGAACCATCTGTCTGAGCAGCAATCCCATTCAAAAACAGATCAATGTCCTTTCTGAAAAGTTTTACCGGCACCTTTGTGTCTGTCTCATGTCCAATCAAATCTACAGCCGCGATGGAAACAAATTTAATCTCTTCATGCTTGTCCATGATATCAAATAATTTTTCTTTAGTGAGCTCTTCTTTGGTAATGGTATAAATCAGGTCTTTTCTCATCGATATTCTTCTCCCCGTTTTTACGATTTCGCATCTACATTTCTGCGTAGTTTACAAGTCAGCACACAACACGAATTTTACGAATATTTTTTTCTATTTCATCCGTGATTTGCAATATACAAAGATTAACATATCCCAATTATCATGTAAATCTCAAACCAGCAATTGTGTTTAATAAAAAGCAGATAACGTTCTCACACTTTATTTATCAATTATTATATGCAATTTCAATTAATATTATTAAGTGAACGCCTTACCCAATTGGACTAAAAGCATCGTTTTTATGAGTTCTGGTTAATTTTCTTAAGCTCATTGTCAAGAAATGTTGTATATTTTGGCTTCAGGCTTTATTATATTAATAAAAGTCAAATTCACTGAACGTTAGGTTTTATTTAACGCTCAGCGAAGTAGATGAAAAACTTCAAAAAGAGGTGAAAATTGAGGAACTATTTCAGTAAGAAGAAATGGCGCCTCATCAGATATGGATAAAATTGATTTGAAACTAATTAGCCTGTTACAGCAGAATGCACGTTACTCATTAAAACACCTTGCAGAAGAGGTCTATTTGTCTACCCCGGCTGTCTCTACAAGAATATCAAAGCTTGAGGAGGAGGGAATAATCACCGGGTATACAACGCAAATCAGTCCCTTGAGGCTTGGTTATAACATTAAAGCTTTTATTAATTTGGAAATGACCCCGAATCAAAAAGCGGAATTTTATCCTTTCATTGCTGCATGCGTGAATGTTCTCGAATGCAATTGCGTCACTGGAAAATACTCCATGATGATCAAGGTAGCTTTTCACACCACAATGGAATTAGATACTTTCATTGGGGCTTTGCAGAAATTCGGAAATACCGATACACAGATTGTCTTTTCTACACCTGTAGAGCATCGCGGAATATCCTTGGGTGAGGAATAATCCTATTCATCTTTGATCCTCTTCTCATCGATTCTCCTTTAGGATTTCATCATGCTTCAATATGATTTTCAAGAAAGCATGATGTTCACTACTCACCAGCCATAACTACAGAACCGCAAAATAAGGGCTGCTGCAATATCAATGCAACAGCCCTTATACTATATTGTTTTTCTCTCTTTATTAGAACTGTACCTTCGGTACTGCACGATCAGCTTCGGTAGCTTCGAATAATGGTTCTGCCTTGAATCCGAAGATTCCAGCAAAAATATTCTTTGGGAACAATGCGATGTTTGTATTGTACTTCATTGTTGTATCATTATAGAACTGTCTTGAATATCTGATTTTTTCTTCAGCATCCTTTAGTTCTGCCTGAAGCGATATGAAGTTCTGATTAGCCTTAAGTTCTGGATATGCCTCAACAGTAACCAGAAGTCTTCCGATTGCTGAATTCATTGCGGCATCAGCCTGCATGGTTTCTTCAACGCCTTTGGCATTTAGAACCTGACTTCTAGCCTTTGTAACATTTTCAAACACTTCTTTCTCATGGCTGGCATAACCTTTTACGGTCTCCACAAGATTAGGGATAAGATCAGCACGATTTTTCAGCTGTACTTCTATCTGAGCCCAACCATTTTTTACTCTGTTCTTCAGCGTAACCAGACTGTTATAAACGGAAACTCCGTAAAGGATCAGCAATACAACGAGTGCTAGGATTACCAATAAGACAATTGTTCCTGTATTCATGTTCATCTTCCTTTCGATTATATGATTTGAATTTGTCTGTTTGATTGTTATGGTTTATTAGCTCCTATTAAAATATCAGTCTAGCCTAGAAGCCGCCACCGCCGCCTCCGCCGCCGCCGCCACCAGAGCTTCCTCCAGAGAATCCGCCTCCGAAGCCGCCTCCTGATGATCGGGTTGAATTTGCAATTTGCGCTGAACTAACTGCTGAACTTACCTTCGACATGGTATTGCTGAAGGCATTGTTCATGAAGTAGAGACTGTTGAAATTTCGATATCCGCCCATATAGGTCAAGTCAGGATTACTTAACTCTGCTTCGCTGAATACCTTAGGCAGCTGGTCGATAACTTCTTTTGCAATCCCTAGTGAT
>Ga0209100_1001394_pt1 | contig 16627 bp, 11 predicted proteins | sample lystaG_FD_185480 | JGI IMG/M metagenome (GOLD analysis project Ga0209100, IMG submission 185480) | Glacier valley bacterial and archeal communities from Borup Fiord, Nunavut, Canada, to study Microbial Dark Matter (Phase II) -... | ecosystem: Environmental > Aquatic > Freshwater > Ice > Glacier ...
ACAATGTCAGCGAGGACTCCTACAAGAACTTCTGGGGAGACTGGGTAAGGGCGGACCTTCCTGGATACAACCAACCTGGAAACTCGGAAATCACGATGACCTTGTCGGGCCTTCCCGATATCCGAACGGATGTCACAGAGAATATCGGCCTTGCACAAATCCTCGTGAAAAAATGGGATAGTGAGGACGATTCTTACAGCGACTGGATTTTGCCCAGTGCCAAAGACCTCAGGCAGGACCTTGGCCTGTCCCCTTACCTGTATATCGAGAAATGGCTTGCTGCTTGGGTAGAAGAATTCGGGATCGACGGTTTCAGGGTCGATACAGCAAAGCATGTGGAAGTGGAACGGTGGAAAGAGCTCTCTAGAGAGACAGATCTTGCCTTGAAGAAGTTTAGGGTTGAAAATCCAGAGAATGTAGCCGCAAAGTTTGAGGATGATTTTTCATGGTGGGTGAAGTATGGGGCCATGGACTTCAAAAGGATTACTATTTTGACAATGGTTTTGATGCACTGATCAACTTCACTTTTCAGGGTCTCCATAAAGATGGTTCAGTCTATAAGAAAGACAAGATGGATCTCATCTATAAAAATTATGCCGAAGTTTTGAACAGCGACGACGAGTTTAATCTTCTCAGCTACATCTCGCAGCACGATACAGGCCTATACAACCGAAAGAAGCTGGTTGAAGGGGGAACTTACCTCATGCTTCTTCCCGGAGCTGTTATGGTCTTCTATGGGGATGAGACCGCAAGGCCTTACGGGGATGGCGGATCTGATGCTACACAGGGAACAAGGTCGTTCATGAACTGGGACAGCATCGATCCAGAGGTTCTGGAGCATTTTCAAAAACTTGGCCAGTTTAGAAACCGAAATATTGCGGTAGGAGCTGGAGAACATACAATGCTTCAGGAAAAACCTTATGTATTCATGAGAAACTACAATCAAGATGGCATAGAAAATACAGTTTTAGTTTATGAAGGGGAATCCGGAGATGTGACTCTTGATGTCTCCAAGGCATTTAGTGATAAGGCTACGGTTCGTGATGCCTACACAGGAACTCTTTATACGGTGAAAGATGGCAAGGTTACCCTTGCAGTGCATGAGAATGGATTGGCACTACTTGAAGAGGTAGTGAAAGAAGATTAAAGTGTGGAAAGCAAAATTGACTTAACATAAAAATAATTATGTAAAGTCAATCAAAGAGTTTTATAAGGTATTGATGCTAAAGTATAACTAGATGAAGAAAATGAAACTGAAAGATGCCTGTATTCATGAAAGCGATTTATGAATACAGGCATCTTTTTTTGGCTTGTTTGGACTGCTCTTAAAGCTTTATCTTCTTGAACAGCGCAGGATAAATTCCAATGGCAAAAAAAGTCAAGGAAAAGTATCGGATGAAGTGAAAGATGAGTTCATCTGGAAAGACAGCTTTAAGCCCTGATTTAATGCCCAGGACAATTGCGACGCCTAAGATGACTCTTAGAATTTTTTTGAGTAATGTTCCTTCGGTAGTAAAATTGACATACTTCTTTTCAATGAGGATTCCAATGAAGAATCCTGAATAAGAACCTAATGATTTGATGAAATCTATGGAGCGCGAAAAGCTCAAGGCCAAAAAGAATATGACAAGAATAACAAAATAAAGCTTGGTAATGTCGACACCTTTATAGAGCTTGGCGCAAACAAAAGCAATGATGACGCCGAATAATATTCCAGCAAGGACATCTTTTGGATAATGTACCCCGAGATAGAGCCTTGAGAAGCCGACGAGGAAAATCAGAATTCCGCTGATTATGCTGACGGTTCTGTTTTTTAAATATATGGCGATTGCAGAGAGTGTAGATGCTGCACCTTGTGCATGACCGCTGGGAAAAGAATATCCCGTGGCGGTCTCCGCTCGCAAGGTCCTGATTCCTTCTTGACCTATGGGCCTTTGAAATTTGAAGATATCTTTAATTGAATTATTGAAAAGGAGGCTGGTAAATGCCGTGAAAGCGATGATTTCGCCAAACTTCTTGTCCACAGCCCAATAGATGAAAGCGAGAAGTGGCACTGTAAAAGTCTCTTCGCCTAGCATTGTCATGAGTTGGAAGAAGCTATCTAAAAAAGGATTGGACATGCTTTGGATGGTTTTAATAATTTCTAGTTCCATATAATCACCTCTAGCATAATATTATTTCTATTATAGGTGAAACAAACTTATTTTACTTAAAATTATAGAATTCACGAGGGAATAATTTTGAAAGAGAATTTTCAAATTTGGTTTCAATAAGTCTGTATTAAAGTTCAATTGGAGTTCTCTGAATACTAATGATGAACTAAAGGTTAAATTATGAAAGTAAAAAAAATAGCGCCTTGCAATATGCTATTCTTTAGGTAAGAAATAGGATGATGAAATAGGATATTACAGTTGGAAAAAATACCCCATAGGTAATAGCATTTGCGGTTTGTAGGAGGTTGGTTTTAAGTGAAACATCCTGCTAGAAAACATGTGATTAGAAATAGCAACGGAGATCTATCGAATCATAGCTATGAGCTGAAGCGAGAGAACTATATTGAAGTCGGCCTGAGTAACGAGGAAGTCATGCTGAGAATGCAAAGAAAGCTAGTCAATGAGCCTTTTCATGCACCAACACGTTCGGAAAAGGAGATTATTCTTAGCAATCTTCTTACCTTGTTCAATTTTTTGAATTTTGCCTTGGCGGCTTTGGTCATCATCGCCACGATAATGAAGCCTGTTCACTTTAGAAACCTCGCTTTTATGGGGGTTGTCTTGTCAAACCTCTTCATTGGAATCGTGCAGGAAATTCGTGCAAAACGGACGATCGATAGGCTTTCGATCCTTACAGAGCCAAAAACGCTGGTGATCCGTAGTGGGGTGAAGCTTGAAATTCCTGTGGATGAGATTGTATTGGATGATCTTCTTTTTCTCGTGTCTGGACAGCAGATGAGCGTTGATGGCATTGTAGAAGAGTGCGATGGATTTGAAGTTGACGAATCCCTTCTCACAGGAGAATCCGAACCTGTTCTCAAAGTTCCAGGGGATAAAATATTTGCAGGAAGCTTCATCGTTGCAGGAAATGCAAAGGTTGAAGTTACAGAGGTTGGGAAAAACACCTATGCGGCTGGAATTACCTTGGTAGCAAAATCGGAAAAAAAACAGCGTTCGGTGCTTCGAACCACCCTGCAGAAAATTATAAAGGTACTGACCATCATCATAATACCTATTGGAATCCTACTATTCATTTCAAAATTCAATATGGAACATGAGAGTTTGCCAGATGTCATCGTCAGTTCAGTAGCCGCACTGATTGGAATGATTCCTGAAGGGCTTATGCTCCTCACGGAAATTGCTTTTGCGGTTTCAATTATAAACCTCGGAAAATACAAAGTGCTTGTTCAAATGATGTCAGCGATCGAATCTCTGGCGAGAGTCGATACGCTGTGCCTTGATAAGACCGGCACGCTCACTTCAGGAAAAATGCTCGTGAGGTCTTTTCTTCCAGTAAATGAAAATTATGCCGAAGATGAATTGAAAAGGATTGTCTCCACCTGCATCAAAGAACAACAAACGCAAAACGCAACCCAAAAAGCCATGATGGCATATTTTAAAGAGCCTTTGGATTGGAAGGTGGCTGAAAAAGTTTCCTTTTCCTCTAAAAAAAAATGGAGCGGAGTGAGCTTTGAAGGGCAGGGGTCATTTCTAATTGGAGCTGCAGAGTTTATCTTAAGCGGGAAAGGGCTGGAACTCCTGGAGGCTGAAATCAATGAGATGGCATCCATTGGACAGAGGGTGATCCTTGTGGCACATTCGAATATTTCTCTTGAAAGCGATCTGGGGCTTCCGCTGAACATCGAAGCTCTATGCCTGATTGGGATTGAAGGTGAGCTTCGGGAAGACGCCAAAAAGACCTTGGATTATTTTAAAGAACAAAATGTGGAGTTGAAGTTGATTTCTGGCGACCATCCGCAAACGGTGTCTTCGCTGGCAAAAAGAGCTGGGTTTGAAAATTATGATGAGTGGATCGATATGTCAAATCTTCCGGAAGGCGCCAACTTATCAGAAATTGTCACAAAGAACCATATTTTTGGCAGAGTCAATCCTTATCAGAAAAAGGATATCCTTATTACCCTGCAGAAAAACGGACATGTGGTCGCCATGACCGGTGACCGGGTCAATGATGTTCCAGCTTTAAGGAAAGCGGACTGCTCCATCGCCATGGTCAGTGGAAGCGATGCTGCCAGGGCCAGTTCAGATATCGTGCTCCTCGAAGATAACATTTCTTCGCTTATTCCATCCGTTTATGAAGGAAGGCGAATCATCAACAATATTTTGAGAGTGGCTTCCTTATTCCTCGTCAAGACAACATATTCAACCATGCTTTCCGTTTTCTATATCTTTATCCCTCAAACCTACCCTGTATTTCCAATTCAAATGACGCTGGTCGGGGTGCTTACCAGGGGTTCCTTCATTTTTTCTCGCCCTTCGACCAAATAAACAGCGCATTTCCGGAAATTTCTTGGAAAAAGTCTTGCTGAGGGCAATTTCTGCAGGACTTTCAGCAGGCATTTCCATACTGATCCTTGAAATCATGAGGTCATCTTTTCATCTTACCGATACGGCGACCTCGACGATCGCACTTCTTCCGCTCGAATTTATCGGGTTTTGGGTTCTCTTCAAGGTGATGATTCCTCTAGACCTGATTAAGCTGTTGTTGTGGGGAACGATGGTTTCGATCTTCATATTCTTAATGGTTTTCTTTCATGAGCTTTACTTTATCGAACCGGTGGTAAGTGAACTTGCCTTCATATATCTTCCTCTCATGGGATTATCTATAATCCTGATCCTGATTTTTGAAAAGCTTGGAAAGTCCGCTGGATTTCAAAAACTGAGGAAATGGATTTTCAGGAGCAACGTAGGACCCTCGTAGCTTACATTGGTAGTTGCTCTGCATTTTTAGCTTTGTTCTTAGTTTAGGTGAAAAATCAAAACTAAATTTTGAGATAAGCGGTATAATCAAGGTATACTCAAATATTCCAATGTGATTATCAGAGAGAAAGTTGGTGTTTAATGTTAAGCAAGAAATTGAAATCCCATGTGGCGAAGATCACCCTCATGTCCATGATCGCCGTAACTGCCCCATCAGTACTTCCAATCATTGAAGAACTTCAGTCCTTCGGAAGTGCAGTTTCCGTTTTTGCGCAAGAGACGGGTAAGGTCACTGTGACCTGCAGCTCCCTGTGGACTTATTCTTCGGCTTCCTGGTCGGCCAAAATTGCCGTGGTCAGTAAGGGAACCTCCTTCAATGTCACGGATAAGGTTACTGTGGACGGAAGATCCATGTACAGACTCGAGAACGGAAGATATATTACAGCGAATCCAGCCTATGTGAGTTTCAGCGGATCAGCAGGAATCTCGACTCCTGCTCCAGCACCCGCTCCAACGGCAACCAGTCTCATGACGACTACCGCGAATCTCTATATGAGAACAGGTCCGGGAGGGGGATACCAAAGCATAAGGATCATTCCCAAAGGAAGTCAGGTCAGTGTCTTAAGAAGCAGCAACGGTTGGTATGAAGTGAGTTACGGCGGATCCACAGGATGGTCATCAGGTGCCTACCTGACGGCCGTGGCGACATCCGCACCAGCTCCAGCACCTTCTTTACCGGCTGTGAGCTACAGGAGAACCACAGCGAATCTCAACATGAGAAGCGGTGTGGGCACATCCTACGCCATTTTGACCACCATCCCTGGTGGCACAACGGTTCCCGTATCCGGTACCTCCGGAGGCTGGTATCAGGTGAGCTACAACGGAAAGACTGGCTGGGCTTCAGGCAGCTATCTTCAGGCGGTGACAAACTACAGTGAGAAGATCATAGATATTCCCTACATCAATCAGTATGCTCCGGTTTATGCACCCATGGGCTGTGAGGGCGCAAGTCTTCTCATGACACTTCAGTTCAAGGAAAGCACAGGGGTCTCCCTAAAGGAATTTCTAGAGAATATGCCCAAGACAGAAAGAAATCCCTTCGCAGGCTTTGCAAGCACCCCCTTTGCGGTGGTGAATGACACGCCTGAAATCTTCCAGTCCATCTTCACGGAGGCCCTGACGAGCTATGGCAAGAATTACAATGCAAGTGTAACGGATATTTCCGGATACAGCACAGAGCAGCTGAAAACCGAAATCGACAAGGGAAATCCCATGGTGGTCTATGTCACCACCAGAGACTATGAAGCTCCAAAGTGGAAGGTCTACGACATGGGCGAGGCAGGCATGGTGAACATCGTGGATAACATGCACGTCATGGTTCTCACCGGATACAACTCCGACGGAAGCTACCATGTGACTGATCCGGCAAGCTCAAGGAATAGATACTGGGTAACCCAGGCCAAGTTCGAAGCCTCTTACAATGCACTGAAATGGGCTGTGGTGGTCAGGTAAGATCGTAATACAGAAGAAGATAAATAGAGGATAATAAATGAATCCCCCGAGGAGATCTACGTTCAATGGAACTGATCTTCTTCAGGGGATTCTCATTCTTTTTTCGTAAGTAAGGGACTGCAGGCCAAAAGCATTGGTATCAAAAAAATCAAAGCCTGATTTTCTTGAACAGCCAGAGGGGTAGAGTCTGATGGCGAAGAAGGTGACCATGAAGTAACGGAAGAAGTCAAATATGACCAGTTTTGGTAAAATAGCCTTGAGACCTTCCTATTTAAAGAGCGCCTCTCTTAGCAAGGTGAATCCTTCAAAAAGAATGTCAAGGAAGAGCTGATGGCTCTGTATGGCGCGTATGATTTCCAGTTCCATGGTGACCTCTGCTAGGATCTTTCATGCGACAGGGTTGAATCATAAATTTAGGAATCATTTCCATAAGAAAAAAACATCCAGTGCCCTAAGGTGCTGAATGTTTTATATTCTATGATGGTGCCGGTGGCCGGGGTCGAACCGGCACGGTATTACTACCACGGGATTTTGAGTCCCGCACGTCTGCCAATTCCATCACACCGGCATGTTTATCGTACTCATCGATTTTATCACAGGTTGCGGGGATAAATCAATAGTGCTTGAAAATATTTTAAGTTTCTAGTAACCTTTCTAGTTATGGCTTAGTAATAGTTGTGGTAGTGAATAGACTGCTTGCGGATTACTTTGTCATCGATCTATGTTAAAATTAACATATGATAATCTTTAGAGTCGCAAGAAATCGAGGGGAAATCGGAATTGATCAAAGGGGGAGGAAAATGATGCAAGATATTCTTAAGGAGTGCGTCAAAATTGGGAAGCAAGTGGCTGAACTTGGTTTGGTAGCCACATATATTCCGGAACTTGAAAAAGGGAACAAAAAGGATGTGGGGATCGCCATCATGGACCTAGAGGGACAATTCTATGGGGAAGGTGTGTATCTTAAGGAATTCACTCTTCAGAGCATTACCAAGGTCATTGCCCTTCTTCTTGCCTTGGAAGACAAAGGCAAGGAAGAGGTCTTCAAGCATGTCCATATGGAGCCCACCGGGGATCCTTTCAACAGCATCATGTCCTTTGAAGTAAAGAATCCTGAAAAGCCATTCAATCCGATGATCAATGCTGGTGCCATGGTTGTAACCTCTCTTATCCGAGGGGAAACCAAGGAAGAGAAAATTAAAAGAATTCTTGCCTTTTATGAACTCCTTAGGGGAAAAGAAGGGGCTACCTATGACGAGAAGGTATACCGCTCTGAGAAGGCAACTGGAGACAGAAACAGGAGCCTTGCTTATTTTATGAAGAGTACCGGGATCATGCAGGGAGATACGGATGAGATTCTGGATCTTTATTTCATGCAGTGCTCCATCCTTGGAAACTGCAAGGATATTGCCACCATCGGTGCAATCCTTGCCTCGAACGGCATTCATCCCCTGACGAAAGCCAGAGTAATCAAGAAGGAGAATGCACGGCTTGTAAAGACCGTCATGACCACCTGTGGAATGTATGATGCTTCTGGCGAGTTTGCAGTTTCCTGCGGAATTCCTGCAAAGTCAGGCGTTGGTGGGGGAATACTTGGGGCTGTCCCTGGCGTTTTTGGTGTCTGCACCTTTGGGCCAAGCCTTGATAAGAAAGGTAATTCTATCGCTGGCATCAAAATGATGGAGTATCTTTCAAAAAAACTGGATCTTAGCATATTCTAACTTGTTAATACTTCGGGAATCTTTGAGGAGATTCCTATTATTTTGGATGGAAAGTAGTCTATAATAAGCATAAGAAATTAAATTGCGGGGTGATGAGATGTTAAGGTTTCTTGATGCAGGCGAGTCCCATGGACAGGGCCTTACGGCCATTATAGAGGGAATTCCGTCGAATTTTTCCATTGATGTCGAACTGATCAACGCTGAACTTAAAAGAAGACAGGCGGGTTATGGCCGTGGAGAAAGAATGAAGATTGAAAAGGATAAAGTCGAAGTTCTTTCAGGACTCCGTGATGGAAAGACAACAGGAGCGCCAATTACGCTGTATATAAAAAATTTGGACTATGAACACTGGAAAAAGAAAACCAACGAGGAGACATTCGTCTCCGTTCCAAGGCCCGGACATGCAGATCTCACAGGTGAGTTCAAATATGGCACAGGAAACTTAAGAAACAGCATAGAACGTTCGTCTGCGAGGGAAACTGCCATTAGATGCGCAGTAGGCGCCGTTTGCAAGCAAATCCTCAAGGAACTTGATGTGGAAGTGAGGTCCAAGGTATATGCCCTTTATGGAATCTTTGATGGGCAGGACGATCTTTTTGATGAAAAAATCTATGAGAAGATTGAAAAAAGCCCTGTTCGTGCACATAAGCGGGAAGAGGAAATGATTGAAGTCATCGATAGTGCAAAGAAGGCCGGAGACACCTTAGGGGGCTGGGTATATGCCTCAGTCAAGGGCTGCCCGAGAGGGCTTGGTTCCTTTGCAGAATATGATAGAAGATTTGGTGGCCTTATTGGTGGTGCAGTCATGTCCATCCAGGGGGTGAAGGAAGTTTCCATTGGAAATCCGTTCAGCAACCTCACAGGTTTTTCATATCATGATGGTATAACGTATGAGAATGGAAAACTGATGAGAACTTCAAACCATGCAGGAGGGATCGAAGGTGGAATCACGAATGGAGAGAACATCGAGGTTTATTGTTACATGAAGCCCATTCCGAGCATTCTTTTGAAGCTGCCATCAGTGGATCTTTTTAAGAAAGAAAAAACCGTATCAAGATATGAGCGAAGTGATGTGACTGCAGTAGTCCCACTTTCCATCGTTCTTGAAAATGTTCTTGCCTTTGAAATTTTGAAGGAAATCATAAGTACATTTTCGAGTGATTCCAAGGAAGAATTACAGGCAGCAATGAAGTATAGAGAAAAGCGATTAGGAGAATTTGATGAGTAGATTATTGATTATCGACAGCAACAGCTTAATGAACAGAGCTTTTTACGCGAATCCAGATTTTATTACCTCCAAAGGTCAGCACACAGGAGCTGTTTACGGCTTTATCAATATGCTGATGAAGATCAAGGGAGAACTTAATCCTGACTACATGGTCGCTGCCTTTGACAGGAAAGCGCCAACGTTTCGGCATCTTGAATATGATGAATACAAGGCTGGAAGAAAAAGAATGCCTGAGGAGCTTGCCGAGCAATTTCCTGTAATAAAGGAAGTGCTCGAACATATGGCTGTGGACATCCTTGAGATCGATGGCTTTGAGGCCGACGATGTCATTGGTACCTTATCCCTTAAGGCCGAAAATGAAGGGGATGAGGTCTATGTGCTTTCCGGAGACCGGGATACCCTACAGCTGGCTTCGGACAAAACTCAGGTGATTATCACCAAAAAAGGGGTTTCCATTGTAGAAACCTATGACAGGGAAAAATTCATCGAAGAGTTTGGTATCACCCCAACCCAGTTCATCGATGTCAAAGGACTCATGGGCGATTCTTCAGATAACATCAAGGGCGTACCCGGAATTGGCGAGAAGACTGCCTATAAGCTGATCAAGGAATATGGTTCAGTGGAAGGTGTCCTCTCTAATGTCGAGAACATCACCATGAAAAAGGTCAGGGAGAATCTCATTGATTATTCTGCCGATGCCATCTTCTCGAAGAAACTTGCGACCATCATCAGGGATGTCGATATCGAAATGGATATGGACCACCTGAGGAGCAGTGAGGCCTATAACGAGAATGAACTGAGAAGGTTGTTCGGCGAACTTGAATTCAAGTCGCTGCTTGCAAAACTTGAAAGCAATATGCCTGAAGTCAAGGAAGAACCAGCGGCTGAAATTCTGAATTATAAAGTTGTGGAAAAACCTGAAGAATTGAAGGAAGCCCTTAAAGCATTAAGGGAGCATTTGAACGCCGATCAGGCGATGCTCAGTCTTTATTTCAATATTATCCATGATCCCAAGCTCTCCAAAAGGGAGATGGAATGGCTGATTTTGTCGACTGAGGAAAATAGTGTGCTAATCAAAATGGATCAGGTGTTCAGGGATAAGGAAGCTTTAAAGGAAATGTCTTCGATACTGGAGGATGAGGAGATTAAGAAAATATCCTTTGATATCAAGGATGGATATACCATTTTCAGAAAAAACAAGATTGACATCAAGAATGTCATTTTCGATGTCAACCTTGCAGCTTATCTCATCGACCCTGTAGATGGAAAGCTTTCCCTTAAGGATTTAACTTTGAAATTATTGGGCACGGCAAAGGTTCCCGAGGGAAACCAGGGCGAAATCTACTTGGCAAGAAAACTTTTTAACCTGTATGAAAACTTTGTTGATGAAATTGAAAACACAGGTCTTCATGCGCTTTTCTATGATGTGGAGCTTCCGCTGACGTATATCCTTTCGGATATGGAAATTGAAGGGTTTCATGTCAACGAAGAGCTACTGGACGAGTATACAGTGAAGTTCAAGAAAGATATCGAAGGTCTTGAAAAAGAGATTTACGATCTCGCGGGAGAAACCTTTAATATTAATTCTCCTAAGCAGCTTGGAACGATACTTTTTGAAAAACTTGCTCTGCCGATCATTAAAAAGACAAAGACAGGATACTCAACCAATGTTGATGTGCTTGAAGCGCTCAAGGATAAACATCCTGTTGTGGACAAGGTCATGCAGTATCGGACAGTCACTAAAATCTATTCCACCTACATTGTCGGACTCAAGGCAGCGATTGATGAAGATGGAAGAATCCATTCGACCTTCAATCAAACCCTGGCGACAACAGGAAGACTTTCGAGTACCGAGCCGAATTTACAGAATATCCCCATCAAACATGAAATGGGCAGGGAAATCAGAAAAGCCTTCATTCCTCATGATGAGGATTCCCTCCTTCTTTCTTGCGATTATTCGCAGATTGAACTAAGGGTTCTGGCAGATATCGCAGGCGATGAGAATATGATTGCGGCTTACAGAGACCATATCGACATTCATACGAAGACCGCTTCTGAAGTGTTCAATGTTCCCCTTGATGAAGTAACGAAGGCCATGAGGAGCAATGCCAAGGCGGTTAATTTCGGGATTGTCTATGGCATCTCAGATTACAGCCTTGCTGGAGATCTTGGAATTACGAAAAAAGAAGCCAAGGAATATATGGACATTTATTTTGCCAGATATCCGAAGGTCAAAGAGTATCTTGACAATATCGTCTATGAGGCAAAAGAGATGGGTTATGTCAGGACCATCATGAACCGAAGACGATATATCCCTGAAATCAGGGAAAAGAACAAGATGGTTCAGGCAGCAGGAATCAGGTTGGCCATGAATAGCCCTATCCAGGGAAGTGCCGCTGATATCATTAAGATTGCCATGGTCAAGGTTTATGATGCCTTGAAGAAAAATGGACTGAAATCAACCTTGATCCTCCAGGTTCATGATGAACTGATTCTCAATACGAAAAAAGATGAACTGGACAAAGTGAAAAAACTCGTGAAGCATGAGATGGAGAACGCCATTGAACTCAAAGTAAAACTGGAGGCTGAGGAATCCGTAGGAAGCACTTGGTACGAGGCATAGAGAACGTGATGATTAAGATTGGAATAACAGGAGGCATAGCCTCTGGGAAGACGACCGTCGTCAACTACTTAAAGTACCTGGGCATCAAAATCATCGATGCGGATCTCATCGCCAGGGAAGTCCTTGATCTCTATCCTGAAATTATGGCGTATCTGAAGGAAATCTATGGAGACCTGATTTTTAAAAATGGGATTCTTGATCGCAAAGCACTGGGAAACATCATCTTTAACAGTAAAATAGATCGGGAAAAATATAGCGCTGTTATCATGCCAAGAATCAGGGAAGAGGTCGATAAAAGATTTCATGAACTGGAAAACGAAAAGTTTGTCATTCTTGATGCACCACTTCTTTTCGAGGAGAAATTTGAAAAAGAGACAGATGTGACCATTACGATCTATGTCAATAAGGAGACCCAGCTGAAAAGATTGATGGAAAGAGATAAATTATCTGAAAAAGATGCCTTGGCGAGAATTGAAGCGCAGATGCACATTAGCGAGAAAATAAAGAAATCTGATTTTGTTGTGAACAATAGTGGAGATCTTACTGACACGATTACTGAACTCTCCCTTGTCCTAAAGAAGGTTGGATTTATTGATGAAAAAAAGAAATGAACAGGTTAAAAGAAAAAAGCATACCCTGCGCAATTTGCTAGTGATCACGCTTCTGATAGGTGTTGGAATACTCTATTTAGGGGTGTTTCCGGTTAAATATGTAGGGATCATTGAAAAATATTCCAAAGAGTACGGGGTGGATAGTCATCTGATTTATGCGGTGATTCATACCGAATCAAGATTTGATCCGGAAGCTCAATCTCCTGCAGGAGCTGTAGGCCTTATGCAGGTAACAGATGAAACAGGTCAGTTCATCGCGAAGAAACTGGAAATCACTGATTTTCAGGTGGAGGATTTGAAGAATCCAGAAACAAACATCAAAATGGGCACCTATTATTTAAGTTATCTTCAGACGATGTTTGAAAGGGAAGAAACGATTCTTGCAGCTTATAACGCCGGTCCAAACAAAGTCAAGACATGGCTGCTTGACCCCGCGTATGCGACAGGTGATGTCCTGACGAATATCCCGTTTAAAGAAACCAAGGATTATGTAGACAGAGTGTTATTACGTGAAAAGATTTATAAGATTTTGTATTTCTTCAAGTGAAGAACTTAAAATCAGTTAATAAAACAAGGCAAGATGAAAATCCATCAGGGATTCCTCATCTTGCCTTGTTTCCTTTTGGTATAGGCTTAATCTGGTTTTCTAAACTTAAACTGACGAGATATTCATCTTGCATCTGAGTAAACTGGAATGTAAATCGAATCAAAGCTTCAGTGTCAGTTTGATTTTGGCCCCAGATACTTGGACTTGATATTGGCCAGATCAATATTTCTAAGATTATTGTCAATGTGGAAGACCGCTACGACGGCCTTTTGATCTAACAGAACATAAGTCCCAGGAAAGTTGAAGGTTACTGTCTCTTTAAAGAAATTTGCCCTTTTTTCCAGTGTTTTAACCGTAGAAGGATTTCCAACCCTTTGAAAGGTCATATTGGAATGATGTAAGTCATAATCGCTGAGGTTGAAGACAATTTCTAGGGGGATATATGGTTTTGCAACAATAATAAAAGGGGAGAAACTATAATTTGAACTTTCAATGATCATGGTCTGGGTCCTTTCATCAGGTGAAAGTTCTGTTTTTTTGATAATTTTCTCTAAAGGAATATCTTGTTTCAGAAGCTCACGCAGTCGCTTCTGTTCACCACTAAATGCGGATAATTCATCGGAGGCATCGAACAAGTCCTGTTTTGGATTGTTTGAAACGATTATTTTTCCGGAGTGGCTTCCAGTCGAGTTATAGAAAGTAACGTCGTTTTCAAGTGCTGGCAGAACAATACTGCCAGTCTTACCCTCAAAGGAATAATTGAGATGAAGGGAATTAAAGTAGAAGCTCCTTTTATCATTATTGTTCCCGAGGTATTTGAAATTAATCTGGAGGGGCACATTTTTCTTGGCATACAGGATTGTTGGCGTGAAGCGATTGTTTTCGATTGTGATGTCCACAATTTGTATGCCAGATTTCGTTTCAGCGACGGTTGAAAGAAGCGAAACTTCTTCATCTGTAGCACGATTGAAAAAAGCGTTCAAAACTGGAAAGGATGTTTTTATAGCTGGATAGGTTCCAAGCCCGCAAAAAAAGGTAAAAAGTCCCAAAATCAGGACTAAGACGCCTGTAACCGCAGATGATTTTGCAACTCTTGATTCTCCAACAGTATGGGCGATGACCTGATTTGAGAGGGCGTTTGGAATTGTAGCCAGGATAAAGGTAAATAGAATTGTTGCGCCAAATTGAGGACTCCCGGTTGCAACAGCAAAAATCTGCATGACTTGAAGGGGTATGGTTGGGATGAAGCAGGATTTAAGCCCGATCACAAAATTATTGCCTGAAACGATGTTGAGTTTCCTGGCGAAAGGGAGCAATCGATGGACTTTTTTTAGGACCTTTATTCCACAGATATATAATCCCAGCGCAAGGATATAGAGTGCAGCGAAAATTTGAAATAGGGGAAAGAAGAATGCTGAGGTTTTGATTAATGAACCCAAGTAGCCAAAAACAAGACCGATGAGTGTAAATCCCAATATCCTTCCAAAATGAAATGAAATATTTTTTGAAATTCTCTTATCATTGAATAAAAATATTGTGTGTCCTGAGATTTCTTTGAACTCCTCATCGTACCTGATCTGATAAAATGGAGAGAGTGAACCAATAAAGATGACCAGGACAAAGATGAAGGTCAGTAAACTCCTGATATGGGGAAACTTGATATTTAGTAAAAATAGAATAATGAAGAACATGGAAATAAAAAGAAAGGAAACTACGCTGAACTCCATTTTATTCGAAGAATTAAGTTCAGAATTTTCAATAATTCTATTGATATCCTCCTCTTTGCAAAGTTCACTATCATAAGTTACTACATAAGCTTTATAATCTTTATTGATCTTGCATTGAAGGACACCGGGAAGCTTATTTACCTTTTCTTCGATGAATTTAGACTGGTCTTCAAGAATAGGTTTATCGGCACTAAAAGTTGAAATGATAATATTCATCTATACCGTATGTCCTTTCCTCTATCTTCTCCCCTGAAACACTTATTATCCAATAAATAAATTGAAAAAGAAGATAAAATATTATTTTGATATTGAATTCAAGAGATGAAAATAAAATTTAAAAATCTTGATAATGTCCCTATTATAGCAAAAAAATGTTCGTGTTATTGTTGTATGGAGAAAATAATTTTGTATATTGCAGTTAAAAACTGACTAATTCTGCACTTGTTTTATAATCATGGGATGTCGAGAGGTGATTTCCAAAAAAAGTAATTCCTGATTCATCCGGGGGGTAAAAAAATAGCGAATTTAGGGATTCTGGTGAATATTTTTCTTGACTAATGAAGGGGATGACGATAGAATAATACTTGTGGTTAAGACAGGCAGGTGTGGCGGAATGGCAGACGCACTATCTTGAGGGTAGCGGGCAACAGCTCGTATGGGTTCAAGTCCCATCATCTGCACCACTATAATTCAATAATCCATGCAGATGTGGCGAAATTGGCAGACGCACTAGACTTAGGATCTAGCGCCGCAAGGCTTGGGGGTTCAAGTCCCTTCATCTGCACCAAGTACAAATAATCCGAACCATTAGCGACAGGGTGTTCCTGTTTTGCGAAAGGTTCGGATTATTTATTTTTATTGAAACATAAAGAGGGTGGGTGTTTGCTCATCCTCTTCATGTTTGCTAGCAATTAATCTGCCTTCTTTGTGACATGGAGGAAATATAGTGCGCTCACGACTTTAGAAATATCATCATATGAAATAACCGTAAACATCTTTATAACATTTGGAATATTCCGGAATTTAATTCTGTAACTTGATACACTTAAAGAAAATAAAGGAGGCAAGTTATGGATATATCAAGTATGTTAGATTCAATATTGAAGGACCCATCGATTCTTCAGACACTAGGCAGCAAGGTGAACGCAGATCCTGAAGAGGTGAAAAAGGCCGCAACATTAGGTGTTCCAACAATTATTGAGGCGATCAACAGAAATGCCAATTCAAACGAGAAAAAAGAAGCTTTGGCTAAGGCTTTAGACGATCATAAAGATGATGACATCAATGATCTTTCAAGTTTTCTCGATAGTGTTAATCCTGATGACAGCCAAAAAATGCTAGGACACATTCTCGGACAAGATAAGAGCAAAGTTGAAAACAGTATTTCTAAGTCCTCAGGTCTTGGAATAGGCCAAGTATCAGGACTATTGTCCATGCTAGCGCCGATTCTCATTGGAATGCTCGGAAACAAGAAAAAAGAGGCGAATGTCGGGGTTGATGGGTTGTCTGATCTTACTGGTTCGCTGGGTGGACTTCTTGGCGGAGGCGGAGCAGGCGGCTTAATGGGAATGGCAACTAAGATCCTTGATCAAGACGGTGACGGTGATTTCATGGATGATCTTGGTGGAATCTTTGGCGGATTGTTCGGGAAAAAATAAGAGTAAATGACCAGATAAAAAATTGAACCAGGCTTAATTGCCTGGTTTTTTGTATGATTGAAACTGGCA
>Ga0209100_1001396_pt1 | contig 16610 bp, 20 predicted proteins | sample lystaG_FD_185480 | JGI IMG/M metagenome (GOLD analysis project Ga0209100, IMG submission 185480) | Glacier valley bacterial and archeal communities from Borup Fiord, Nunavut, Canada, to study Microbial Dark Matter (Phase II) -... | ecosystem: Environmental > Aquatic > Freshwater > Ice > Glacier ...
TTCAGAAATGAGAGCGCCCTTATTGTGTCATAAAATATTTAATAAGTTCATATTGTATTCATAATGTTAGTGTACTATGATGTAGATTAGTTGCTGAGTCAACTACACACAGAGGATCAATGTCATGCAAAAGATTAAAAATTGGTTATATCGCTTCATGTATGGCCGTTACGGTCATGATTCATTGAATATTACGATTATTGTCGTTGCGATGCTGGTTTCGATCGTATCGAGCTTGTTCTTTAAGAGTTCGGCCATCAGCGGAGTGATCTTCTATGCACTATTTCTGTTGTCGTTTTTCCGTATGTTTTCCCGTAATATTTCCAAACGCCAGGCTGAAAACAGATTGTTCCGTAATTATACGCGTCCGATCCGTGCCCGTTATAATTTAATTAAAATGAGATTAAAAGATAAAGATCGTCGTTATTATTTGTGTCCGAAATGTAACTCTACGGTTCGTGTTCCGAAAGGCCGAGGAAAAGTGGAAATCACTTGTCCTAAGTGTCATACCGAGTTTACCAAGCGGTCCTAGAAAGGAAATCCATGATCACAATTCTACTCTATATTCTGTTCTTTTATGTAGTAAGCAGTCTTTTATCTTCCGTCTATGCGTTTAATCCGATGCTGGGGATCTTCCTGTATGGAGCACTGTTCTACTTTTGGATCAGGTCAGCCCGGCAACGCAGAAGAATGTTCAGTTTCCGCGCTCAAGCTTCCCAATCCCAATATACCCAACAAGAGCCTCACCAAAGTTATACCTCTTCATCCAGTGTCAATTCCCATCCGGATGCGATCGATGCGGAGTTTACCGAACGCGAGACCCACGAATAAAGAACTTCCGCAAAGAAGTTCTTTTTTACGTCATTGTCTTTTAAAAACAGTATTATTCGCCTAATGTTTTCTTAACGATTTCCATAACTGCTTTTCCATCCATCATCCCATACATTCTCATTTCAATCGTATCGATGATCTTGGTCGGATAAGCAATTCTTAATTTGGCTAAGTTGAAGCGAACTTGCGGACCTAAGAGAACGATGTCGGCACTCGGTACAACATTAGAAGCTTCAGCCAACGAATACGCAGCAATCTGACATTCATAACCGGATTCATCGGCAGCCTTTTTCATTTTAGTGACAAGTAAACTTGTCGACATGCCGGCAGCACATAATAAGACGATATTTTTCATTGAGACAGCCCTTTCATTAGTCCGAGGTGTTCGCGAGCGAATCAGCGGACTTTTTTTTGTTTTGCAGAAGTACTCCATGAGACTCAATTGTTTTCATGGATGAGTTTTTCTTGCCTACTGTCATTATAAACGCTAATTCGCCAAACTTTAGTTGATTTTTTACTTTTCAACACTGACAATTACTTTATCAAAGCGAGAGGAACGATCAATATAACCATTAAGAGCGAAAATATATAACTATTCCTCGATTTCACAAATTATCCTGTTTATTTCAACAAAAGATTCTAATGCTTCGCTGAAATTTTGCTTTTCTTTCGAGTAAAGAAGATCTTCATGTAATGTTTCATATCTCTTCCTAATTTCATCATTGAACAAGTGTTTCCACAAGTTGAATTCAAAAGGTTCCATTGCATTATATTCAACTGACGATTTCCTTTTTTGGATGTAATATGAATCCGTTTCTTTTGTTTTTTTAATAATTTCCTTCAATGCTTTCTTATCCATTAGCAATTCTTGAATCTCTTTTCTCTTCAGTAACTTGTTAACATCATAGATATGTCTGACTTTTAGATTCAATGTACCGCAAAGCGCATGACGTCTAACAGCAAAAACTTTATCAATAAATGTTCTTTCAATTTTCAACACGTTAAGTTCAACCTCTTCTAATCCATATTCTTCAATAACATCCAGAAAATTTTCTACTTCAAGATATTCATGTATATAGGATTTGAATACCTTTTTTTCATAAGGTTCAGGTTTTACGCTAGATCCAATTTCTAGTTTGATTCGGCTTCCTTCTCTGTTGTTATCTTCAAACCAAACATCAGAGCTTTTGTTTCTGTCATTTCTTTCATTATTATTTTTACAGAAGTGTGCATTCTGAATAATAGCTTCTTCAATCTTTTTTAATACTTTACTTATCATTTTATCTGTACTACCGTCCTCCGGCATATAAGTAAGGTCTATATCTTCCGAAAAACGATTTATTGTATTTGGGTAACACTTACTGATCGAAGTGCCTCCTTTAAATACACAACAATTACAATACTCACTGTTTTGCAAATTTTTCAGCATCAATACCAAATAAAAATCTCTCCTAACTGCACTGGATGGTAACTTCCATCTATCACTTGTTTTTTCAATCAAATCCTCAAAATCACCGATATTATCTTGCAAATTCATAGATTCCCTCCATTATTGGTATTTTAAATGTGGAAATAGCTGAGTAGTGAGTTTTGAGCGAATTTTGAATTCCATAATAGTCGAGAAGTTTCGATAACAATGCAATCGTGCTTTTCTTATATTTCATTTTTCCAAGCACCTCTTCGGCTACTTCGTTTTCATACTTCGTAACAGCATAACTTATGAATTCTTTTAAGTTTGCTTCATTAAGATCTTCGATCTTATTGTAGTTTCCCAATATCTCAAGCAACTCAATCAAGTTCACTTTCGCTGGACTTAATTCCATATTCATTTTATAGATACGCACAAAATTGATAACTTTCCTTTCTTCACTGATTAAATTTGAGTAAAGTTCAAATGTCTTGGAAATCTGCGTTGTAAGCCCGTATTTATTATACAAAAAGTAACCGATCATCATACCTGTCTCGTTATTTTCACCGGTAAAATAATTGATCGTTTCCTTATGGTTAATCCCCACTTCACCAAAGCGAGTTGATTTAGGTACACAATATAGGCCTTTACTCACTCGCATGATTTTGTTTTTCTTAGTCATTCTTTCAAGTGTCTTATAGAAAGTCAGCTCAGGAATGTACGATAACTTCTGAATGTACAATTCTCTTGCGACAATAAGATTGTTTGGTGTATAGGTTTCAATAATCTTTTCAATTTCTTTACTGTATTTCACAATGATCACTTCTTTCTTGCCCTTATCATAAAGTCATCTCACCATTGTGTCAAGTTTATTTGATTTTTACTTGACATATTACCGCCGAGTATATTACATTATCGGATAATAAAAATCCGGCAAGTTCACCGGATAATCACTTTTAACTTTTGCCGAATATATTGATCAGATTTTTCTCAGAAGTGCTCTATGAGACTTAATTGTATTCATGATTGAGTTGTTCTTGCCTACTGTCATTATAAACGCTTATCATTAAACTCCCGTTGATATTTTTGATTTCAACACCGACTTTTTCGCTGACTAAGTCGAGTTCAAGACATCTTGTTATTTCAGGTTTCTGAATCGCAGACTCTCAATATGTTTATTCTTCGTTTCATCATTCATGTGTGAAGCCAATTCCAGTTTATACCCCAACATCAATTGTTCACGTTCACTTAATAAATTCGTTCTGCGTTCCATGTCGGCTTTGACAGTATTACAGACAAGTTTGGTTTTTGTGAGGCATACTTTCATTTCTTCTGATTTCTTGTTGATCTTCTTGAGTTCACTTTGATCACCGAAAACGACATACGAGAAAAATGAAGTGTCTTCTTCGAATTTAAGGTGCGTTTTCAGGGCTTGGATATGACCGTAATTCTGACGGATCGGATTCGGAAAACTGTTTTTCACGTGCTTATTCAACATCTGTGTCCAATTCTTACCGAATTCATCACCGAAGATCCAACCGCTGTAGTTTTTGGCTTCAAAGACATAGATGCCGGTCGAATGGATCCCGACTACATCTACTTCCGTCAGTTCACCATCGGTCTGTGTCGGTAAGTAGACGTTGGTATAGAGTTGGGTCATCCCTGCTCTTTCCAGTTCGCAAAACAATTCGTATTCACCGGTAAGTCCTTTGTTTCGGATCGTTTTGAACAGTGAGTTACCGGAGACTTTCCCATACTGTGAAGTGTTGTAGGTCATAAAGGCGGCTGCGATCATCGCTGCTGCTAAGAGGATCCAACTTAAATTCAAAAAGATGATTCCATAGATTCCCACTAAACTTCCCCCCGTTAATAATAATCTCATGAGTCTTTCTTTCATTTCTTCCCCTTTTTGAACGAAATATCAGTTTTCGTATTCGATAATGCTTCCAATATTCGCTTTCTTCACGATGATCTTCGCATCGATCTTGTCTTTGAGTTCCTGAACATGCGAGATGACACCGATCAGTTTATTGTCATGTTTCAGTTCCAAGAGAGCTTTTAATGCTTGATCGAGTGATTCCGGATCTAAGGTCCCGAATCCTTCATCGATGAAGAGTGTATTGAGTTCGATCCCCCCGGAGAAACTCTGGATAACGTCTGAACATCCCAACGCAAGCGATAAAGCGGCTTTGAAGGATTCTCCGCCCGAGAGTGTTTTTACGTCCCGTTCTTTGCCGGTCTCATAATCCAACACATTCAGATCCAATCCTTGTTGGCGGGCTCCGCCGCCGATGTCTTCGCGACGGTAGAACTTATAACGACCGTAGGTGATCTTATCTAAGCGGTAATTGGCGGCTTCCAAGATCTTATCGAAATACATCGCCAACACATAGCGTTCCAATGATAGTTTTTTATCGTTTTGACCGCTGGAGGCACGTCTGAGTTTATCGAGTGTTTTAAAGGTTGTTTCCAATTTCTCCAACTGAACAGTCTCGGTAAGCAGGCGATGGTATCGCTGTTTGTTGTTTTCCAACTGAGCGTTATACGTGCTGGCTTCGCGATTACGCTCGGCGTAATCTACTTGGTCACGGTTAAGAATGACCGTTAATTCTTCGATATTACTGAGCGATTTACCTTCCAGCTTCATACCTAAGGTTGCGATTCTTTCTTGTAAGACCTGTTGGTCATTCCTATACGCAGTTACTTTCGCACTCATTTCATTCAATGAACGTTGTTCCAGGATCGCTGCTTTAAATGTATCTTCATTTTCGAATCCCTGTTCACTGCGTGAAGTACGATAGTTCTCCTTTGAAGTTAACTCTTGCGCTGAAGCGATCGTAGTTTCGGCTTGATTGCTTTTGATCTCACCTGCCAATAGATCCATGCTTTTACGCATCTCTTCGGTTTTCTTGACAGCTGCAGTATAGGCCACTTCGAGTTGTTGGCTCAATGCCTTCTTCGTTTCAACCGTTCGTACCACATCTTCCGAACTTGAACATCCTTCCGGAAGTTCGATCTTGATGGAATCGATGATCGCTTGCTGGGCAGCGATCTGAAGATTGATCGATTGGATCTTCATTTGCGTTGATTGAAGGGTACCTTGGATCTTTTCCAACTCGATTTTCTGACGTTCGCCGGTTTTTTCTAACTGTTCGAGTCGGATGAGTTTTTGTTGGATTTCGTTCAACTTCAACTTCAGTTCCTCGGCGTGAGTAATCAGCGCTGAACGTTGTGCTTCTGTATCCGTTATCTTCCCATCAACGGACTCATCCAGTGTCACTGTAAGCGCATATTGTCCCAAGACGGACTGAAGTGACATCACACCGGATTTCTTCTCCTGCATCAAGGCAAACTGCTTCTCACGTTCTTTTTGAACCGAACTTACTTCTAATTTCAACACTTCCAATTCCTGCTGCGAAAGTGCACCTTCCGCCCGCATCGCCGGATGCGGATGATCCAGTGATCCGCAGACCGGACAAGGTTCATTCATCACTAATGTATTCGCTATGATCCCGATTTCAGACAATCGAAGCAACGACTCCGTTTCGTTATAGGTATTGTTTTTTTGAATCCACGTTGACTCAATCGCTTGCAGGTTCTGCCTCTCTTGATTATAAAGAACTTGTGCTGCTTGAAAATCACGAAGTTTCTTCTTGGCTTCAGTCAGTTGATTGATCTGTTGGGTAAGGACAGTGATTTCAGTCTCTGTTTTATATCTCTCCTGATGGAGCAGCGGACCGGTTTTAAGTTCAACTTCAGCTAAACGAAGACTCGCTTCGATCGTGCTTTTTTCAGTGAGTATGTTGGTTTCTAAAAGGGTTTGATTTTTGGCACTTCGGATACTCTGTTGAAGTTGGATCGTTAAAGCAGCTTTCCGTTCGATGTCTCGCAACAATTGATTCAACGAATTGATGTTCTCATCGATTTCGGGTTTCTTGAGATAGTGTGTACTGACTTGAATGAACTGTTCTTCTACCTCTTTCTGTGTCAAGTCTAAAGTATCTTGTTTGGCCTTCAGTTCGATACTGAGTTGGTATACACGTTGTGTATGGGCGCTGTCTTTTTGATAAGCGGAATAGAACTGATTCACGAGAGACGCACGTTGCGCTTTTTCGATTCTGTCAGTCAGTTCGGCGATGACAGCTCGTTGCGACAACAGTTCATCCAAGCGCTTCTGTAACTGTTCACGTTCGGCGAAGTCATTGTTGACGGACTTGCATTGTTCGATCGTCGAGATTTGAAGATGAATGTTCTTTTCCAGTAAGTCCAAGGTCTTCTTGAACTGTTTTTGTTTCTCACTATCGGTTTCGATCAACGTGTTCAGTTTCGATAAGATCAACGAAGCTTGTTTACGTTTCTGTACTAACAGACTTTCGAGTTCCGGATCGTGACTGACAACTAAACCGTTGTAGATCTCTTCCAGTGCCGCTTCTTTGTTGGACATTTCTATTTTAAGGGCGCTGCTTCTTGATTTAAGTTCTTCGGTGATCTGATTATAGATCTCCGTTGAGAAGATCTTACGGAAGATCACTTCTTTGACTTTGCTTTCCGCAAACAACAACTTCGTAAATTCACCTTGCGCGATCATGACGATCTGTCGGAACTGACTTTCACTCAGTCCGATGATGCGCATGACTTGCGCTTCCACGTCAGCCAAACCATCAACGATTTCTCCGTTGGGTAAAGTCAGTGTTGCCTGGTGTTTGTTTTCTGTTTTATATCCGTCACGTAAATACTTCGGACTGCGTCGAATCGTATAGTGTTCTTGGTTGAGTTCAAAAGTGAACTCAACATAGGTTTCTTCTTTCGGAGAAGCGAAATCACTTCTGAACGTATCACTCTCACGCGTCGATCCGCTGGCGGATCCGTACAACGCAAAAGTGATCGCATCGAAAATAGTCGTCTTACCTGCACCGGTCTGACCGGTCACCAGAAAGATTCCATCACGATCGATCAGTGAAAAATCGATCTCAGCTCGATTCACAAACGGCCCGAAGGAATTCATCGTCAGTTTAATCGGTCTCATGGTGAACCTCTCTGACACTCTCCACGATTTCCGATAAAACTGTCTTCATATCTTCATCAAAACTTTCTTCCATGATACTCGCATAGAATTCTTGAAACATCCCGATCTCATCTTTGACGTTCTCTAGGGAACGGGCTTTCGTGGTACTTTGGATCAATGAATGCGTTTGGCCGGCATAGGTAATGGTCATGGTATTGGGATAAACACTGTGTGCTTTTTCCATTGCGTTCATTACCATCGATTCATCCGTCAATTCGAAGACGATATAGTCCTCTTGATTACCGATCGGATGAAACAAGAGATCGTCGAATTTTCCTTTTAACTTACGCAGATCACGAATCGGGTCCAATTGAATAGGTGTAATCGAAATGTTTCCTTTTTCTTTGAGTTCGACTAGGTTGATCCCTTTTTTCTGATGTGCTTCATCCCCCGAGTATTTCAACAGCGATCCGGAATAACGGATCGACGAGGTTGAGATCGACTGCGGGGCATGAAGATGACCGAGGGCTACGTAATCAAACGCACTGAAACGATCGGCTGCGATCTGCGAGGTACCTCCGACCGACAGCGGCATTTCCGATTCGGATTCGATACTTGCGCTGCTTCCGGCCACGAATTGATGAGTGACCAGTACGTTACGTTCATTCAGATCGATCGGGTTGGCAGACAAATAGAAGTTCATGGCTTCATCGAACTCTTTGATTTCCATCTCACCGAATTCAAAACGGACAGCCGATGGTTTGAAGAACGGCAGTAAATAGAAATTGATCGGACCCAATGCGTCCGTGAGTACGACTTTACGCATCTCTTTTTCCAATAAACTCTCGATATAGAGTCCTTTGGTTTTCAGGATATTACTGGCGAAATTCAATCGCTCGACTCCGTCATGGTTACCGGCGATCATCAGAACAGTTAACTCAAAGTGATTGATGGCTTTATCCAAGAACTCATTGAGTAAATTGATCGCTTCCAAGGTCGGTATACTGCGATCGTAGATATCACCGGCAATGACAAGGACCGTGATTTCTTCTTTTTTCATGACATCCAGCAGTTGATTCAAAAGAATACGCTGATCTTCGATCATACTTTTCTGATGAACGATCTTGCCCAAATGCCAATCTGCGGTATGAATAAATTTCATGGTTGACCCTCCGAATTGATGATTCTAATCTATTATTCTTATTATAGCATCTATGCGCTTTCTGATTTACACAAAATAAAGGTGCAAATTGATCACTACCCGATTTATTGGACATTCAAACCAATTTTAGATATAATTTCTCTAGAGATAAGCTCAAACGATCTTCTTCACAACGGAGGTACGTATGTGGCAACAATTATTCCTTAACGGATGCATACTGATAACCGTCATTTCTATTTCGAATATGTTGTTTGAGAATCGTAATTTGGGACGAACTTCATCATGGAAAGTCAAAACGCTGTTTGGTATCGCCGGCGGTATTTCAGCATGTATTCTCATCTATTTCGGGATCCACATAACGCCGACTTCATTCCTCGATTTTCGCCACTTGATTTTCATTTTGGTTGCCTTCATCGGCGGAATTTTTCCGGTCGCTATCAGCGGACTGATCGCCGCCGCCTATCGCTTGGTTCATGTCGGAATCACTAATATCTCGATTTTTACCTCGATCAGTATCCTAGTAGTAACGTTGAGTTGCGGATTGATATCAAAGCTTCAACTTCCTATAAAAAAGCAATTGGGCATTATGTTTATAGTCGCAATGATCATTCGAAGTTCCGTGTTTTTTATCGAGATACCGTTCAGTGTAGCACTTGTATCAACGATCGGCAGTTTTTGGATAGCCTCGATTATTGTCGGTTACGGTGTGTATCAACTTGTGTTGTATATTTCCACTGCCAATGAAAGCATGCAACGTCTCAAGCAGGAATCTTCTCATGATTATCTGACCGGACTGAAAAATACCCGTCAGTTTGACTTGATGTATAACGAGATCGTCGATACTGCGATTCGCGAAAACAACAAGGTTTCCCTGCTGATGTTGGATATCGACTTCTTCAAAAGCGTTAATGATACTTACGGTCATATAGCCGGGGATCTTGTTCTCAAAGAATTCGGACAGATCTTCTTAGCCACTTTCCGAGAAAATGATTTCGTAGCGAGGATCGGCGGAGAAGAGTTCGCTGTTATTCTCAACAATCTATCCATGGAAAAAACCATTGAGATCGCCGAACGTCTTCGCTCAGCAATCGAAGCTCATCTTTTCACATTACCCGGCGGAGACGATGTTTCAATCACGGTTTCAATCGGAGTTACCATGTTTCCCGATACCGTCGATAACGTCGCTTCGCTTAAAAATGCGGCCGATCACAAGCTTTATGAGGCGAAATCATCCGGCCGAAACAAAGTCTGTTATTAACATCTCTATTAAAAATGAGGGTATTCAACTTTTGTTGGATATCCTCATTTAAATATGATTTCACTCAACGTTCGAGGGTAAATAATTCCTCGACTGTCGTACGAAGAAGTACAGCCAGTTTCATCGCAAGTTCCAAGGTTGGATTATACTTCTCATTTTCGATCGCATTGATGGTTTGTCGTGTAACACCCAACAGCGTCGCCAGGTCTTCCTGACGAAAATCATGCAGTTTCCGCAATTCCCGTATTTTATTCTTCATCTGAACTGAGTCTTTGCTTCAACCACAATTGGGTTCCAAGCAGAACCATGTTTTGGGATATTAATAACAGAAACGCAAATCCCAGTTTACCGGTTTGCGTAAACTCATAGGTCATATATCCAAACAACACCAGCACTGTATAGCCCCACGCAAACTTGATGGATTTTAAACTGATGCTCATTTCCATTTCATCCATTTTTTTCATTTTGATACCCTCGTTAATGTAAAGAGTTCTTTACATTAACAGTGTGTGCTAGTTAAGGGTAAATGTAAATAGTTTTTTACATTATCTAATTGAATTCACGATAGTTATATGCTTTGAATCGCCAAGAACAGTAGTCTCGCTTCAATGTTCCGTCTTTATTGAAAAGAACTTGTCTTGAAATACGCTCAAAACTTCGACTTAATTTTATGAAATACTCCAGTTCTGCTGATTTCCCTTCACCATGTTTGAGAGCATCGATGATCTCATTCAGATATTCGCGAATCTCTTCTTTTGCGATTTCCTGAGCTTGGATGTCCAATTCATCAAACCAATAGATCGTCTTTTCTGCCATAACTACCTCCTGAGACATGTGTCTACCTATATAGGGAATGAGGATCGGCTTAATCAGACATATTTTTCACTTTTATTAATAATTTTCTGATTTTCGCGGTGAATCTTCCAAAATAAAAGAACGGAATGACCGCTCTTTACTAAATCGCATTGACAGCTAATTGAGCTTTCTTCACTTCATGAATCTTTTTGACTTTTCCATAGCCCACAAATCCAAGTATGATCATCGGGATCAAGAATACCGCATATAGCAGAAACAGAAAGGCAGCTACACAATAGAGGATAGCGGATGCCAGTGCGAAACCTGCTTTATTCCAGAAATAAGCAAGCCATCCCATCAAAGCAGCAATCAACGTAACGAACATGTGAGGCATAACTAACATTGCGGCAAGTCCTGCGCCGACCTGTTCAGCAGTTTCAGCCGATCCGGATAATGCTCCGGCGAAATAAATGATAATGTAGATCGCATAGATTGTTCCGAGAATATTATTGACTAACAACAGTTTGCTTTTTTTCATTATGTTCCCTTTCGTTCCTAGTTGATTTTGATCTGAAATACCGATTTACTGTCAAACATTGAAGCATAATAATTTAACATCAATCCTTTATCGGCAATCGGTTGTTCCCAAGCCATTGTTCCTTCAACGACTCCATTTGACAATAAGTCTCCTGATCCGATTTCCGTATCAGTGGTTGCATATAGGTAAGTAGCATCTTCTTCTTGGCCTTTACTGTTTTGCAGCTTCCAATCAAACGAGTTATAGCTGACCTTTTTATCGGATTTGTTTTCGATTCTCACCTTAACAACAACATATTCGTAACCTGCTTTCGCTTCACTGTAATCTTTCTTCGCAAATTTTTCCACACTGAGGATCGAATAATTTACGTTTTCGTTGACGGCGATTTCAGTCTGTTCAAATATAGTCTTTTTAACAACGACCGGCACTTTCTTGGTTGAACTGCATCCTACAAACAAAAACATTGAAATTATCAGCAATAGACTTAGTTTTTTCATGGTAGTACTACCCCCTTTGGTAATTTGATCGTAGCATGCAGAAAAAAACGCGTTTCACACTATAAGTGTTATTTATCACAATTGTACAAAATTGCGTACATGAGTATTATTACTTTTTTTATATGACCGTTATTTTGTACAATATAAACTTGTATTGCCTTGCATTCGGTTGCTTATCCTTTTGGATTTTCGTACAATAAGCCCATAAGAGGGTGAAGCTATGAATGAAACAATCCTACTGATTTTGACGAGTTTGAATCTGATCGTACTGGTCATCATATTGATACGGACGTGGCCGCGCAGTGATAAAAACGAACTGTTGAATCAATTTAAAAGCATGCGAAACGAAAGCAGCGAAGAAACACAACGTATCGTCCGGACGTTCAGTGATGTACTGACGCAGTCGTCACAGACCAGTAACAGTGTCATGGACAAGCGTTTGGAAGAGTTGACCCGCTTACTTAAGGGAACCCAAGAGAACTTGCAGAACACGGTTACGGTCTCCCTGCATCAGATCCAACAGATTCTCGCCAACAATACTCTTGAAACCGAACAGAAATTGGAGAATATCCGACTGACAATTGAAAAGCGCTTAACTTCATTACAGGAAGAAAACAGTAAGAAACTGGATGAAATGCGGAATACCGTCGATGAGAAGCTGCAGAAAACATTGGAAGAACGGATCAGTAAATCATTCAACCAAGTCAGTACGCAGTTGGAACAGGTCTACAAAGGACTCGGTGAGATGCAGAATCTGGCGGTCGGCGTCGGTGATCTGAAGAAAGTACTGTCGAATGTGAAGACACGCGGTATCTTAGGGGAAATCCAATTAGGTGCCATTCTTGAACAGATCTTAGGTCCGGAACAGTATTCGACCAACATCGTTACGAAAAAAGGTTCCCGCAATCCGGTCGAATTCGCCGTGAAATTACCCGGTGATGAAAACGGTCCGGTCTATCTTCCGATCGATTCGAAATTTCCGCTGGAAGATTATAACTTATTAAATGACGCTTACGATCGCGGCAATAAAGTCGAAATTGAACTGCTGGCGAAAGTATTGGAAAGTAAGATCAAAGTCTTCGCCAAAGATATCCATGATAAATACATCAGTGTACCGGATACCACTGATTTCGGGATTCTCTTCCTGCCGATCGAAGGACTCTACGCCGAAGTCGTGCGCAGAGGAATGGTTGAATCACTGCAACGTGACTACAAGATCATCATTGCCGGTCCGACAACGATGGCTGCTTTATTGAACAGTCTTCAGATGGGGTTCAAAACATTGGCGATTCAAAAACGCAGCGGTGAAGTTTGGAATATTCTAGCTGCCGTTAAAACCGAATTCGATTCCTTCGGGGATGTCTTAGCTTCCACGCAAAACCGCTTGGAACAAGCTCACAGTGAACTGGATAAACTGGTCGGTGTGCGTACCCGTAAGATCCAAAGTAAACTGCGGACGGTCACTACGCTGGATGAGAACACAAAAAATTCGATCTTGGAGATCGAGTCGGAAGAACCTATTGAATAAAGAAAAAAGAGAAACGATCCCGATGGATCGTTTCTCTTTTTAGTTAGTTATGTTAAAAATCCGAATCCATGTCGTTATCTTCTGAATTAACATTCATGAAGATTTGCGTAATGCTTTCTCTGGCACTGATAACTACCTTTTCGCATAATACATTGATCGCCAATGAATAACGACTTATGCATGCTTCTATGATCATGATCAAGTTCATGCCCGAAATCAATCGAACTTCCGGATGACGAGCTGCAACTTGCATCGCTTGATTGGCAGGTGAACCTCCGGGAATATCCGTAAAGAGGATGATCCCTTCGGTCGATGTGAAACTACTGATCAACGCTTCTATTTTATCTTGAAATTCCAATGGGTTGTCTTCCGCATCCAACGTAAGATATCCCATGTTTTCCGTATCCTCGATAAAAAATCGAGTTGATTCAAACAGTCCCTTCGCTAAAGGACCGTGAGATAATAAGATTAATCCGATCATGCAATCTCCTCAGTGATCATTATCACTTATTTAATGTTATCGTTTTGAGTACTTAGACGAGATTTCAGTACTCACGACAGTATAGGTAAATATCTTATAATTATAGATTTGAACGGTATATTCGATCGGCACATTGTTATTGTCATACGAGATATTATTGACGATCAACGCCGGACCGGATTTAGCATTCAGTAAAATCTGAGCGTCATCACCGCGGATCGTATCGGCACGAATATCATCTTTCGCCCATGCCATATTGATATGGTAATGTTCAAAGAAGATATCGTATAATGAATACTTTTCGAAATTAAACATTTCAAGTCCCGGGCAATGTTTCGCTGCGATATGCGCATATTCGATCACGACGACTTCATCCTGAGCATAGCGGGTACGATAGAGGTAATAGATTTCTTCATCATCTTGCAGTTCAAGTGCTTTTTTAACTTCTTCGTTCGGCGGAAGTCCGCGTTCCAATCGAGTAACTTTACTGGTGCAATGAATCCCTCTACGTTCAAAGAGTTCCTTAACCCCTAATATTTCTTGACTTCTGCGTACTTCCAAGTCGGCTACACTGGCTCCGCGGCCAAAGTCGACGCGGACAGCTTTACGCTTTTCCAGTTCGGCAATCGCATGACGGATCGTCATTCGACTCACATTGAACCGTTCCTGCAATTCTTTTTCCGTCGAGAGTTTCTCACCGGGTTTGAATTTTCCGGCTGTGATCTCTTGATTGATCTCATTTGCAATCTGCACATACTTAGATGATTTCTCTTTCATATATACCTCCATTACAATGTGTATAATTTCTACGATTGTCTAGAACATTATATCATAATGGAAGTAGCAATTGTTGAGTGTTTATAAAAGCCGACCGAGTTTGAGCGGTCGGCTGTTTTTATAAGATTCCTGCGAGTGATCCAACAAACGCCAGAGCGACATAAACGAGAATCAACGTTGTCGGTTTAACACGTTTCTTGACCATCAAGAACCATGTTGTCACCAACAGAATCAACGGAAGAATGCTTGGGAACAGATTATTTAAGAAGGTTTGAACCGTTACCGAACCATCCGATAGAATATTGATATTCAATGATAACCCGACAAATTTAGCACCGATAGCTCCGGTTACGATCAATCCGAGAACCGTGAAAGCTTCTTGAACTCGTTTTGAGTTATCCCCTAAGAATAATCCGACGGATTCGATTCCCAATTTATAACCTCTGAAGAAGACGAAGTAGGAGAAGAAGACGATAAATGTAAACATCGTTACGATATAGAAGATCGGGCCGACGATACTTCCGTCAACAGCCAAACTGATACCAATACTGAGTAGGATCGGGCACATCAGTCCTTGGAAGAAACTATCACCGATACCGGATAAAGGTCCCATTAGACCGACTTTCACACCATTGATCATGGCATCATCGATTACAGCTCCATTGGCACGATTCTCTTCTAACGCTGCAACGATACCCGGAACGACTGAACCGAGGATCGGTTCTACGTTGTAGAAAACGGCATGACGTTTTAATGCTTTGGCTTCTTCGGCTTTGTCGTCACCGTATAATTCTTTGATGATCGGCATCATACTGTGAAGGAAACCGAAAGCTTCCATACGTTCGAATCCGAGTGAGGCCAGATGGAAGAATGACCAGTTGATATAACTCTTAAATAGCGTAGATTTTTTAAGTTTTTTCGGTTCCATTAGAATTCGACCTCCATGTCATCGCCTTTACCGCTGTCATCTTTATCGTTTTTCGAGTGAGACAAATTCTTATACGTGATTACAGCGATGATTACAGCGATCACTGCGATCGCAATCAGTGTCAGATTAAAGTAAACAACGGCAATGAATCCGATCATGAAATAGACCCAGTAGGTTCCGTCTTTGATCAACAGTGAAGTCAACATCGAGATACCGACGGCAGGCAGAATTCCTCCGACGACACCCAGTGAATGCATCAGCCAATCAGGAGCGTAAACAGAGATCTGTGAAACATAGGAAGCTCCATAGTAGAGAACCAAGAATGCCGGAACGAAACGTAACAGGAAGGTCGTGACTTGAGTACCACCGACATGATAGAGGATAACGCCTTTATAATCACCGCGTTCGGCAGCTTTGTTGGCTAAGTTTCCCCAGAAAACGTTTAAGAACATCATCGTATTCCAAACCAAGATCCCCAAGATACCCAATGTTGTTGCTAATGCAATCGCAACATTTGGATCGCCTCCGGCAACAACGCCGAGGGCAACAGCCGGATAAGCTACGACTGCGATATCGGTCTGGATCGATCCTCCTACCGACATACTGGCCAGATAAACTGTTTGAACAGCCGCTCCGACCATAACACCTGTTTTAACATCCCCTAAAATCAATCCGACGATAAGTCCCGACGCTAACGGTTTGCTTAATACGTAATAACCGCCGAAATCCCCCATTAACCAAGGTACACACTCCGCTGCCAGATAGCCAAACAATGCGATGAGTATTGCTTGATATAATTCCATAACTATCTCCTTTCTCTATTTTGAATAGATGCTATGGTTACTTCTTAACAGATTCCCAATTCAATGATTGTGTTGACGGAATCGACTGAAAAACCACTTCTTTCCCCTGTTTTACTAGATATTCGCAACTGGCTACTTCTGCTTCATTCAGTGCCGTGAACTGAGCGATCACTTTTCTTTCCGCATTCTGTGTAACCGGCCCCAAGGTAATCTTCTTGCCGATATTCACACCGTTTCTTTCTAGATATTCGAAGACGAGCGGTGAACGAGCGATAAGTAGGTAGTTGTTTTTGCTTTCGGATGCTTGTTTTGCTTTGATCAGCGCATCTTGTTGCGTATAAACATAAACGTTCATTCCAATCGCTGCGTTTTTGTAGATCTGACGCATCGTCGGATTGAGTGCGATCTCATCATCGATCAATAAAATTCCGTTATTTGAAAAGATCTTACTCCAAAGTGTTACGGTCTGACCGTGAATAGCACGATCATCCACTCTTGTAAAAGTAAATGTCATTGTCTGTCTCCTTTCTGGTTCGTTACCGGTTATACAGACCTAATGATCAACTCTTCACAGTCTCGGGCGGATTCTTTATCCAACA
>Ga0209100_1001397_pt1 | contig 16605 bp, 25 predicted proteins | sample lystaG_FD_185480 | JGI IMG/M metagenome (GOLD analysis project Ga0209100, IMG submission 185480) | Glacier valley bacterial and archeal communities from Borup Fiord, Nunavut, Canada, to study Microbial Dark Matter (Phase II) -... | ecosystem: Environmental > Aquatic > Freshwater > Ice > Glacier ...
GAAGCGAGGGGACGAGGCACGGTGCCCTTTCACCCCGGCTCCAGTCTGGCGCGAGGCCCCGTCCTGCGGTCAAGGAGCCTGCGCTGCGCTACGGCCCCCTGCGGGGCGCTCAAAGGCGAGTGAGGCTCGAGGGTCTGCCCTCGGAACTCGCTCGGGAAACGCTCAGGGAAGGGGCATCAAGGCTTCGGCGATGGATTTGAGCCGCTCGTCATAGGTGAGAAAGCCCACCGCCAGGGTGCGGTGTTGCTCGAGCGCCGCTGCCAGGTGCAGGGAATCCATTCCCCGTAAGTGGGGCGCGTGAGCTGCGGCGAGTTTCAGGGCCATTTTTGAACACGCCACCGAGTTGGGCAAGATGTTGAGGTTCTCGAGCCAGATTTGGTCGAGTTGCTCCACCGCCAAGATGTACCCTTCCTCGTCCAAACGGTCTTCCCAGCGGGCGCGGGCCAGGGCAGACCCCACTTCGGCGTAAGCGATGTCCAGGGTGATGCACTCGGGATGCTGCCCCACGAGGCGCAGCACTTCTTCGGTCCAGGGTTGCTCGAGAATCAGGGCGATTAAAGCGCTCGAGTCCAGATACAGCACGAGACGCTCAGGGGAAGCAGGTTTAGAGGACACCCCTCGTTTGGGGGTACTCACATGCGGTCCCGTCCCTCATGGAGCACCGCGAGCGCGTCAAAATGTGCTTTTGTCTTAACCTGCCCAAGAGTTTGTAAGCGCTCTGGATTGAAAAAGTGTTCCAAAAGAGGAGGTGCTTCGGGTTCCTGCTGCCTAAAAGCGTTCTCAAGAAATTGGCCCCGCTGGGCAGCCGTGAGCGCTTCAAAGCGTTCATATACCTCTTTTTTGGCCCGGATACGCACTTTTTCGCTGACCTCACCAGGCTCGAGCGGGGTTACACCTAGGGTGTGGGGATTAGGGCGTAAACCTTTGAATTGTCCAGTTTTAGGGAGCATGACTTATATTAACAGCGCGGGCCGCGCCGTGTCAAATCTTAATACACTCTTTATACAGCGCGGGCCGCGCTGTATATGCTTGACAACAGCGCGGACCGCGCTGTATTATAAGGCATCGAAGAAGGAGCGCATTCCCGACCAAGAGTAAGCGCCCCGCCTTTGAAATCCCCCTATAGAAGGAAGTGACATGCAGTATACCCCGTACTCCGAAGCCTTTCACGACGAGCAAGCCCTGCTGGCCCTCGAGCTGCGCGAAGTGCTGTACGAGCGCATCCTGGACGCCCGCCCCAATACCCATGCAGGTCAGGCGCAAGACGCCGCCCGTTGGGTCGTGGACACCTTACCCGTGAGCGTGCTCGAGGGTTTGCTGTGCGCCCTCATTCGCCAGGACAGCTTTGAAGACGATGGAGCCGCCCCCAGTGTGGATACCCCTACCCCAGACCAGGGCGGAAACGGTGGCGGTGTACGTCCGCTCGAGACCTTGCTGAAGTTGCCGGAAAGTGAACTCACCCCCGAGGAAGACGTGCGGGTGTTGGAACACTGGCTGAACTGATAAGCCCTCGAGCCAGGGAGGGAAGGGATTTACTCCCTTCTCTTTTAAAAGGACATCCCATGAGCACCCTACTTTCTGAGCTGAGCCAATTCAGCGGCACCGAGCACTACTACCGTCTGCCCCATCCCCGCTTGAGAATCGTGCTCACCGACGGAATGAAACACCTGCTCGAGCACTGCGATTGTGGCCAGATGTTGTACCACTTCACCCAGCACTTTCTGGACGCGCTCGAGGGCAAAAAAGACCGCTTCATCACGTTGACCTACCGCACGGTGATTGAGAAAGGTCAGATTCAGGTTCACGACGGTGACGGGCACACCTACGCACACCACAGCGTGCCCAGAATTCCCGCGCTCGAGCCGGGCGAGACACTGAGCCTGTACGCCGTCTGGGACTTCTCCAATTGGGTCGTGATGGTCCCCAGCGAGTATTGACGGAAGGAGAAGAGACTCTCGAGCAGTGCATAGGATTCAGCCCGCTCGAGGATTTCCACCCCCAGGACACCCATGATTTCACTTCACCCCAAAACGCCCCGTGCTCGAGTGCGCTGCGCCGCCCTACTTCTCCTCCAAGCCGAGCGGGACCCCACCCTGCTCGAGCGTCCCCTCTACTTGAGCCTGTTCGAGGGTCCCGAGGGTAGCCGGGTGATGCACGGCCTCGAGCAAAGAATAGGCCGGGAAGAACCGTTAGCCCGCGCGGTGCTCAGACTCGAGGGGTATGTCTTTCCCGAATGGCTCGAGTGCGCCCGCCGTGCGCTGTGCTCGAGTCCAGGGGTTCCACTGTTCCCTGAATTCTTTCCCGCCTAGTTTTCAAATCTATCCAGAGGGCGCGAGGTGCGTCCTCTCCCCTACCTCGAGGTAGCCCTGTGAACATGTCCCCCAGCATCGCCCAACTTGCCGCCGCACTGAGTGGAGCGCAAGGTGAAATAGGCGAGATTTTCAAGACCAAGACCGCCCAGGTCAAAACCAAGACCGGAGGCGAGTACCGCTACGCCTATGCCGACCTCTCGAGCGTGCTGAGCGTGGTACGCCCTACACTGGGCAAGCACGGCCTTGCGTTCTCACAGGGGTTCGAGCGCGCCGAGCGCGGCCTCACCCTGACCACTACCCTGTTGCACTCGAGCGGGGAATGGCTCTCGAGCACCCTATCTATGCCCGTCGGGGACAGCACGCCCCAGGCGTATGGGTCAACTATGACCTACGCCAGGCGCTACGCCCTCACCGCGCTGGTGGGCGTGGCTGCCGAGGATGACGATGGGCAAGCGGGAAAGGGAGAGACAGAGACGGAAATTAAACCCTCGAGCGCTCGAGTCCCTTCCACCCCTCGAGCCGCCACCCCTACTCCCTTATCCACCCCATCCCCCTCACCCCAGAGGTCAAATTCTCCCAAAACCGAAGCCAAAGGCGCACTTCTGGCCGCACAACTCGAGAAGGGCCGCGCCAGCACCCTGCACGCCGAACTGGGAAAACTGGGTTATAGCAGCAGTGGGGAGCACTACCGCATCGCCGCCGAGATTCTGAAACGCCCTATCACCAGTCTGACTCAGCTCAACGCCGAGGAAGCCCTTAAGGTGTACCAGACCGCTCGAGCGAACAAGCACGGTGTGAGCCATTGAAGGCAAAAGGGGCGAGTAGTTCACCCGCCCCCGGAGGAATACTTATGAAACACGTTTACCTGCTGTACTGGCACTGGGAGATTCAAACGCTCGAGCGGGACCCCGGTGAGCTACAGCTCCCAGTGCGCTGCTTTGAGGTGCTGAGCGACGCCTTTCAAGACGCCCTCGAGCGAGTCCTGTACGGGGAGGTGGAGTGGGACCGTGCGCCCACCCCGGAAGAAATACACACTGGATGGATTGCCCTCGAGAATCAGCACTGGTCTTTTGAGTGGGAGGATGTCGAGGTCCTCATTGTGCGCCTGGATTTTCAGGGCCGTGACGTAGACCTCGAGAGCATCCTGTGAGCGAGTCTCTTTACGGGCACCTCGAGACCGAGGACGGCACGCTCACCCTCACCCCAATAGGCTTTGGTTTTCTCCAGCTCGAGACCGTGGACACCTGGAACGGGATGGAGGCGCGAATCTGCCTCACCCTCGAGCAGGTCGAGCGATTGCGTGAAGGTCTCAGCGCTTTTCTGGCCGCCGAATCCACTCAGCCTCAAACCTCTACCTCACTCTCCGTCAGGCTCAGCAGCTCGAGGGTGGGGTAGAGGCTACGGCAGCGTTCAGGCTCGAGGGTGAACAGTTTGATTTGGTGATGCAGAGCGTGCGCGCCGATAAAACAGGATAACGAGAGAGGGGCATATTCTTGAGTAGTTTCCTGCGTCCGCTGCAAGGCTTCTCCCACGCTTCGGTAAGCGGACAAGGGCATCTCCTCGAGCACACGAATCTTCATACCCTCGAGTAAAGCGCTCAAAGTGTCCCGCCGGGGGTCGGCCATGAGTTCAGCGTAGGCAAACGGAGACACGATGAAGCGCTCCGAGGGCGGTAAAGCGCGTAAGGTGTCACGCACTCGAGCGTGTTGGGGATGCTGGGGGTAGGTGAGGGCCAGTAAGACTCCCGCGTCCAGGCTAATCATGGCTTACTCGAGGGGAAACCGCTTCGGTGGACTCGAGCGTCAAGGACGGGGGTAAAGCGTCCGAGGTAGGGTGCGGGTGGCCGTTCTCGAGCGGGTGCTCGGCGGGCTTGACTTCCCCGCTGGACTGAGTAACTTGTAAAAACTGCTCGAGGGCAGTGTCAAAGTCGGGGCGCAGGGGCAGGAGTTCCAGGGTGTGCTGCGGGGTGAGTCGAAACTCGAAGGTATCTCCAGTTCGCAGGTGTAGGGCGCGCACAAGTTCGGTGGGGAGGGTGAGCTGATGTTTGCTGCTGATTCGTCCGGTGTGCATGAGGGCAGTGTGCTCGAGCAGGAGTGCAAAGTGTGCGGTTAGGGGGAGGGTAAAGGACGTAGGGTGGCAGCCTCAGGCTCGAGCGGACGAGTGTTGGACAGAGACAGATAAAGTGGGCAAGATAAGTACGTTTGTCCGACACTGGGGCCTGTTTGTCGGATATTTGTGCGACCGCTGTCCGACAGGTGTGCGACACTTCTCTATGGAAAGCGTGCAGGACGAATTTTTATAAAAACACCGTGTCCCACAGCCCAGCGTCCAGACCCGTCTGAACGCTCAGCCCAGGGACCACCGCACACCGCGCACGGGGGTTTGACTAAGCTCGAGGAATGCTTGAAACCGACGACGTGGAGTCCAGCCCCCGCACCCCTTCGCCCGAGTCCCCTACAAGTAGTTCGCGTAAGCTTTCGATTCGCCTACCGCAAGCACTCCTAAACCGCCTCGAGCGAGACGCACGAGCGGAGGACAAAACCCTCAGTGCGCTCATCGTGGCCCGGCTCGAGACCAGCGACCCAACCTCCGTGGACCCCTCTCGGCAAGGTGCGGACCTCGAGCGGTGGGGGCAACGCCTGGAAAAGGTGTTGCGTCAGGAGGTGCGGCATCTGGGTCAAACCTTGAGTCCCCTAACTGCACGCGGAGCGCTCGAGGCGGCGGTGGCTCGCTTACTCATTTTTCAGGGCTTGGTGGACAGCCGAGGACGCGACGAGGCAGGCGAACTGAGCAATCAAGCCTGGGGTCATGCAGTGGATTCGCTCAAAGCCCCCAGCAAGGGGGTCCGGCGCTTGATGGAGGAAGACGACTGAGCCGTAAAGCGGTATGGTCAAAGGAAGGCTCCAGCCAAATTGAGCTTTACGGGATAGCTTTACTGGGGTTACTTTACCTAGTGGCTTTACCGCCCGCTCCATCCAACGCTGGCCCCAGAGCCGTCGTCAATCCATATCGGACAGCTCAAGGCGTACCGGCAGTGGGGAAGCAGGGGAAGCGTATGGGGTAGGAGCGTCCGGTGAACTGCCCTCGAGCGTGGGAAGCTCGACGCTGACCGGAGTTGGGGCGGGTGAGGGTGCACCCGAGTGGGACGCGCAACTCATTGGTGTTGCAGGGAAAGGAGTGGAGGTTGAACGGTTGGGTAAGGAAGTGGTCATAGTCCGAGAAGGGGCGACCTCGATCAGCTCTTTCCCTGTACCCTGCTCGAGCGCTTCCCCATAATGTAAAGGCTGCATCCTCTGGGTCATGCGCCTGATAAACAATTCCTTTGGGTCCGGGGCGGGCCTCCCTGAGCGCTCGAGCAATACCTTATCCCTCCTCCACTCGAGCCGGGTGCAGTCGATCAGCGGCAGGCCCGGAGCCAGCAGCAGGGCGCTCGAGTCGCCCCGTGCGTACACCTCCATCGGCTCGAGCACCTTTCGGGGACTCTGGGCGTGGGTCTGAGAGTTCTTGCGTTTATCGCGCTCGCTTTCACTTCTGGATAAGGTGTCCACCGAGGTCATGCCACTCAGGAGAGCGATGTGCTCGAGATTACGCGGGTTGTTCTGCCGCAGGAACACCGTGAAGCTCGAGCTGTTGAGAATGGTGTCCTTCCCCGTTCTCCCGTAGTGGGTCTCGAGCTGAGAGAGGTCTTGCACGCTGGTGAGCAGCGTCACCCCGTATTTTCTGAGGGTAGAAATCAGGTTAGGGTAATCGGGGATGGGGTTACTGTCCAGCTCATCGGCGACCACCAGCACCGGTAGGCCCGCGTGATGCTTCTTGAGTTCGCCCAACAGGCAACGCATGAGCAGACGGTAGGCTTTGAGTTCGGCGCTCGAGGCCGCGTCCACCTTCAGGTAGATCGTAGTGGGTTTTTGTTTCAACTCCTCGACCTGAAAGTCACTCCTCGAGAAGAGCAGGTGCAGGCCACGCACGTCCAGGGTGGCGATGCCGTTCTGGGCCAGGGAGAAGCTGTTGAGCGAGAATGCATCTTCACCTAAGAACAGAGCCGCCAATTGCTGCACTCGAGGCGAGGCCCCTTCCATCGCCTCCCGGTAGGCTTTCTGCGAGCTGAAGGTCTCGAGCAAAAAGCGCAAGGTGTTCTTCTCTCCCCGCTCGAGGGCCAGATGGAGTGCGGCTTTGAAGCCATTGGCGGCTTTGCGCCGGAACTCCGCCCCGCGCTCACTGTCGCCCGCATGGGTATCGGCCAGCAGGTCGGCCAGCTCGCTCACCCCCAGGTCGTCCTTCATGGTCTCGAAGGGGCTGTAGGCGTGGCCCATCCCGGAGAAGTCCAGCAGATACACCGACCCCAGGCTCGAGCGATACCCCGCCGTCCGCTCCCAGGCTTCCCCGCCCAAATCCAGCACCACGCTTGAGAAGGCCCAGTTGAGCAGATTAGCGACGATGGTATCGCCCTTGCCCGACCCCGACTCGCCCACCAGCAGCATGTGGCGGTATTCGCGCCTCGAGGCGGTGGGGAAGTTGGCCAGGTAACGCCCCCTCGAGCGTGGAGGAGCGGCTAAGAGGAGGCTGTGGGTGATGTGCGGCGTGTGGCCTACTCGAGCGATTCTTTTGGCTGTCGCTCGAGTCTGCTTCACCAGCAGAGGGCGGTACTCGCGCTCGAGAGCTAGGTGTCCCTCATGGACCGGAGGTGGGGGCGTCTTCTTCCACAGCAGAGTCCAGCCTAGAAACAGGGACCCCAATCCGGTGAGCAGCAGATATGCGGTGTTCCAGGTCCAGGGCAGGGGATTGCGTGCCTCCATCCAGTGACTCGCGTTGCAGCCGCCCCTTGCCGTATCCGTGAAGCAGCGACCCATCAGAAACGGGTCGCTGGGATGGTCGAAGTGCGCGGCCCATCCCACGCGCTCAAGGTCGCGCAGACTGGTAGTCCAAAAGGTCAGGAATTTAGGCAGGTATTTCAGAGCCTCGAGTGCCAGGAAGGTGCACAGTCCAAGTCCCATCAACAATAGGAGGAGGGCGAACCCCTTGCTTCGGGGTAGTCCTCGAGACGGGCGGTGCGTCATCGCTCGAGCCTAGCCTGACGGCTTTGCAGTGGGTGCGGTTAGAACCTCGTGTATATCCATAAACACTAGGCAAATCTGCTATACTGCCTAGTATTTATGGATACTCCCCCATCAGCCCAGCGCCGCCTCGAGCAGATGTTTCTCGAGCACGGCGGTTTGCTCCGAGCGCAGCAGGTCCGCGAGGCGGGCCTGGACCCGCACCTGCTGACCCGCTGGCTCGAGGCGGGGCGCATCGAGCGGCTGAGTCGCGGCGTGTACGGAGCTATCCAAACCTCCCCCCACCCTTACGGTGAGTTGCTCGAGGTGCAGCTTCGCATTCCCTACGCGCTTCCCTGTCTGGTCTCGGCCCTGGCTTTTCATGGTCTCACCACCTTCAAACCTCCCCGGCTCTACTTCGCCATTCCCCGTAACCGCACCTTTCCCCCCCTGGAGTACCCGCCGCTCGAGCGCTTTTACTATTCCAAGGCAATGTACGCCTATGGGCAACAGACGCAGACGCTCGAGGGCCAGACGCTCACGCTGTACAGCGCCGAGAAGACCCTGGCCGATTTGCTCAAGTACGCCTCAAGGCTGGGCAAGGAACCCTTTTTCGAGGGCCTCAAAACTTATCTGAAGCGGCCCCGCCCTGCGCTGGACACTTTACTCGAGGCAGCACAGGTGTGCCGGGTAGAAGTGAAGATGAGAGACGCGCTCGAGCTGCTCACCTACAGCATCGAGACTTGAGACTTGAGACTTGAGACTCGAAACCCTACTCCCAAACCGTTCCCACCCACGAAACCTCATGACCCAGACCCCTGACCCCAGCATCTCTCTCCTGGCCAAGCTCAAAAATGTGGGCCGTAAAGCGGGTTATCCCGCCGACCTTTTGCTGCTTTACTACGTACAAGAAGGGGTGATGGCTCGACTATCTCGCAGCGCCTACGCCTTGCAGTTTGTGCTTAAAGGGGGTCTTAGCCTATACGCCCGTTACCAAACGACGGCCCGCCCCACCGTGGATGTGGACCTGGGCGCGCGAGCATTGCCCAACACCCTCGAGACCATGCGGGCGTGTTGGAGCGACATCCTGTCCCTGCCCTGGAGTGACGCACTGAGCTTCGAGGTGGACGCGATGAACGTGGAGCGCATTCTCGAAGGGGCGCAGTACGAGGGGGTGCGGCTGACCGTGACGGCCCGTCTGGGGCGCTCCCGGCAAAGCGTTCAGCTCGATGTGTCCTATGGCAACGTCATCACTCCCGCTCCGGTCACGCTCGAGTTTCCCACCCTGCTGGCTCAGGAAACCCACCCAGTGCTGGCCTACCCGCTCGAGACCGTTGTGGCTGAGAAGTTTGCCGCGATGGTGGAGTTGGGCAGGCTCAACACCCGAATGAAGGATTTTTTCGACCTGTACCGTATTGCGCTCCTTGAGACGCTCGAAACTCCAACTTTGCGTCAAGCCCTCGAGCGCACCTTCGCAGCGCGGGGCATCCCGCTCGAGGCAGCCCAAACAATCTTGAGCGAGGATTTCATGCGAGACGAGACGCTTGGGCAGCGCTGGAGCCAGTTTCTACGGCGCACCACCCTGACTGCACCCACGTCACTCGAGGAGGTCCTGCGCGTGGTCCTGCGCTTTCTGACCCCTGCCTTAGAGGGCACGGGTTGAACCCTTGAGATGGCTCACTCAAGCGAGCAGCACCTCGAGAATTCCTTTGAGGCGCGCCTCCATACGACCGATTCGTGCCGCCTCAAGCAGGCGGGGCAGGTTACGGCGACGGCTGGGGTGAGGGCGCAGGTAGGTCTTGAGACCCTCGAGAAAAGGTTCGCGGCCCAGGCGGTGAGACAGGCGCAGCAGGTCCACTAGGGTCTTTTCCATGCTGTACACGCGCAGGGGGCGGTCTCCCAGGATGTGAGTTTCGATGCCGTAGGAAAAGTGGTCGCCGGAAAAGGTGTACACCTGAACGGGTGGGTACTCGAGCTGGGGAAAGCGCACACCGGCTGGGACCGCGACCTCGACATACCCCGGATTCAGGACGGTGAGTCCGTGAAAGGACAGCGCGGACACCAGGCACGTCACGCTGCGCGGCAAGCGCAGTTGAACCTCGAGCAGGTCATCGAAGCCCAGCGGAGGGGTCTGGGTCAGGCGGTACACCCCGCGCTGAAGGCGCTCGATGCGCCCCGAGCGCACCCCCTGGACCAGCAGATGCGGGTCGAGTCCGGCGTCGTCGAGTTCCCGACGGGTGAGCAGACCGCCGCGCTGGGCAAACAGAGACTCGAGGTGTTGAGCTGCTTTTTCCACGAAGTTACTATAGCATAATAGTTTCTATAGTAACTTCGTGGTGTTGAGGTGCATCAGGGGGTTATCGCTATTCCCAAGGGCCTCACAGGTCCAACCCCAGTTCGCGAACCTTCATCTTTTCGCTCGAGCTGGGTTGAGGCGGTTGCTTTTGGCCCAGTGAGGTGCTGGTGGGGGTGAGCAATGGGGGTGCGCTCACCCCCACCTCGAGCACCAGTTTGAGCTGCTTGCCGCGCTGTTCAGGAGACAGTCCCAGCGAGAGAGCGCTTTCTCCCTCCAGCACCTTTTCACTTTGTGCGGGTTCTCGAGAGGCGACGTGAACTTTGCCGTTATGAAAGGCCACGCCGGAGTTCCTGCTCGAGAGTGCGAGGCCAATCCCGGTGGCTTTCATAGCTCGCTCGAGCGGCTTCCCGCAATCCCTCCAGGTCGCTCTTTTGCAGGGTGTGGCTCAGCGTGGCCAGGACGTGAACGTGGTCATGGTTTCCCTTGTCGGTGTGATCCACCGCCAGCCAGTCCTCGAGTCGGTGTCCTCCCTGGGCTTGCTGGGCCTCAAAGATGGAGAAAATGCGCTGCGAAAAGTGTCCTTAACGCCTCCTAGTTACATATACCCTATCTAACTAGACTATGTTAAAATAGCCCTATGAACCTCACCTCACCGCTCACCCCCTTGCTCGAGCAGCACCACGGCCTGCTGCGCCGACGCGAGGTGGTGGACGCGGGCATCAACCCCTTTTACCTCACCCAGGCGGTGCGCGAGGGCTGGCTCGAGCGCCGGGGACGAGGGGTGTACGCGCTGCGCGACCCGCTGCCGAACCATCCCCCCTCGCGCTGGGAAACGTGGCTGACGGTGCAGGCCCAGGTGCCGCGTGCGGTGGTGTGTCTGCTCTCGAGTGCGTTTTACTTTGAACTCACCACCCTGGTGCCCGACGAGCTGTACCTGGCCCTGCCGAGGAGTGCCTGGCGTTCCCCGGTGGCCTGGCCTCCGGTGCGCTACAGCCACTTCAGCGAACCGTACTACTCCACAGGACTCGAAGTGGTGGCACTCGAGGGGGGAAGGCTGCGAATCTACAGCCCGGAGAAGACGGTGTGTGACCTGCTGCGCTTAAAGCACCTTTATGGAGAAGCACTTTTTCTCGAGGCGCTTAAGACCCTCTTGCGCTCGAGCGCCGGACGGGTTTCCACTCTGCTCGAGGTCGCACGGGCCTGCCGAGTGGAAACCGCGATGCAGCACTACGCCCGGGTGGTGTTGGCGTGAAGGCACTCCAAGCATGAAGAATCTCGCGGCCTCGATCAAAGACCGCCTGCTGTCTTGGGCAAGACGGCACCCCGTGGGGCCTGCCCGCTGGGACTGGCCCGCCGCGAAGGACGCGACTTCAACCGCCTGCTGCTCCTCTACGTACAGGAACGTCTGCTCGCTCGCCTGGCGGTATCTCCCCAGCGCGAGCAGTTCGTGCTCAAAGGCGGTTTGCTGCTCTACACCCGGCTTGGAGAGCGGGCGCGGCCCACCCAGGACCTGGATTTGCTGGGGCGTGGACGGTCTTTAGACCTTGCAGGACTGGCCACCGACATGCGAACCCTGGCGGCCACCCCGCTTGAAGATGGCCTGGTTTTCGACCCCGAATCCATCGCGGTGGCCAGCATCCGTCTGGAGGACCCTTATGGCGGTACGCGGGTGAGGATGCTCGCGTATCTGGGCAGCGCCCGCATCCCCCTACAAATCGATGTGGGCTTCGGAGACGCCCTGACCCCTGAGCCCGTGGTGCTGGAGTATCCCAGTCTGCTCGAAGGCGCGGGAGTAGCGTTTTCGGTGTGGGCCTACGCGCTCGAGACGGTGGTGGCTGAGAAATTTCAGGCGAAGATAGGGAGCACGCGCTCTCGCCTATGGTCTTGCTGGGCGAGGCCAACAGCCGTCTCAAGGATTTTTACGACCTGTACACCCTGAGCCGCACCCAAGTGTTTGAAGCCGAGGTGCTCGAGCAGAGTCTGCGCGACACTTTCTCCAGGCGGGGCACCCACTGGAGCGAGGCGGCGGCATTTTTTGACTTGACGCTCTCGAACCTGGATGCTTTCACCGGAGGCTGGAGCCGATTGCGCCGGGTGAATTCCCAGCTAGCCCTGCCCAACACGTTCTCAGAGGCGCTCGAAGCGCTTAAAGCCCTACTCGAACCGCTGGTTTTAGGCCAAGTGAGCGGAGCGACCTGGAATCCTGAAGGTGAAGGGTGGCAAAAACCTTCTTAATACCTATGAAGGCTGACTAAAATTCCCGGTGGACAAATCCCTGAGGACTTTAAAGTGTGGACCACGGAACGTGACGAGCTTCCAAACCGGGCACTTCATTCGGAAAACAGCACCTCGAGCACCGCTATCAAGCGCACCTCCACCCCACAGACACGCGCCGCCTCGAGCAGCCGGGGAAGGTTGCGGACGGTAGTTCGCTCGAGCACGCCGATAGTCTCAAGACGTTCATAATCCTGTCCCGCACCTGATGATACCGGACTCGAGCTTTGTACTACAGTTAGACCATGCAAAACTCAGACCTGTACCCTCTGGGGCGGACTTCTCAGGATGGCTCGAGCGCAGTTAGGGATGACTTATGAGCGTGATGGCCAAGTTTGACCTCAGCGGCAAAACCGCCGTCGTCACCGGGTCCACCAGGGGCCTGGGCCGCGCCTTCGCCCGCGCGCTGGGTGAGGCAGGAGCCAACGTGGTGATTACGGGTCGGGACGCTCAAGCCGCCCAGGAAGTCGAGGCGGAACTGGCTGACCTGGGTGTGCAGAGCCTGACTGTACTGGCCGACCTCACTCGCAGGCTCGAGGTGGAGCGCCTGCTGTCTGAGTCTGTGGCCCATTTTGGTGCGGTGGATGTTCTGGTCAACAACGCCGGAGCCTGTATACACCGTCCCGCACTCGAGGTCACGGACGAGGAGTGGCGGGACGTGATGGGCGTCAACCTGGACGCGCTGTGGGTGGCCTGCCAGGTGTTCGGGCGACACATGACCGCGAGGGGCCAGGGCAGCATCGTCAACATCGGCTCGATGTCGGCCCAAATCGTTAACCGCCCGCAGTGGCAACCGGCGTACAACGCCTCCAAAGCGGCGGTGCTTCACCTCACCAAGAGTCTCGCTGCCGAGTGGGCACCGCTGGGGGTGCGGGTCAACGCGCTGGCACCGGGGTACATCAAGACCGACATGTCCCCGGTGGACGACCCACAGTTTAGGCGCTACTGGATTGAGGACGCGCCCCAGCGACGTTACGGCACGCCCGAGGAACTGGGACCGGCCATCGTATTTCTGGCTAGTGAAGCGTCGTCGTTCATGACCGGCTCCATTCTGGTGATGGACGGCGGCTACACCGTGTTCTGAGGCGGGGCCGAGATGAGGGGGTCCGGTGACACTTTGCTTCAGTTGCCCCCTCCTCTCAAGCCTGAACGGTGCTGACTAGAGAACTTGTTTCTTTGTACTCGCCATGCGCCCCTCGAGAGGCCAGGACCGCAAAGCCAGCCTAACTTGCGCGGCTGAGCTACCTCTGGAACTGCCCACACTCATGGACCCACTTTAAAGCGAGTGAACCCCAGCTCGGAGGGCAGCCACGCTCCTCACGAGTCCCTGTTGCTCCAGGGTCTCAAGCAGCTCAAGTCCACTGCGAGGGGGACGCTGAAGGTTAGCACGCTGCGCCCTGAGTGCGTCTACCACCAGAGTAGGAAACTTTTCAAAGCGCTCGAGCACAAAGTCATCGGGATGCTGCACTAAAACCCCGTGCTGCGACAACACCGAATGGGGGAAATCTTTGAGATTGAAAGTGACAATCCGGCTCGCGTGGGTGTACAGCGCCAGGGCCAAGACGTGACGGTCCTCAGGGTCGGGCAGGGTGAGCTGCGCGATAAGCGGTTCAAAGCCCGTCACCCGCGCCTCCGGCAAAGCTTGATTCATTCGGTGGTACGTTCGCTCGAGCTGCTCACGCCCGAGGTCGGGTCGCTGAAGCAAGACATTGCGGGTCCACTCGTCATAAAGGGGGTCGGACCAGCGGGCTTGGTACACCCCACCCACGGCCAGCCACATCAGGGTGTCGCGCAGCGGAGCGGGGTAGAGCACATTGGCGTCGAGCACCACCCGAAGGGGGACCGTCTGCTTGTCCGCGCTCAATACAAACCCCAGTCCTGGGCTTCCTGGGTGAGCAGGGCCATCGCCCCCGTACCCCCCTCGCGCTGATGGGCGTAAGCCAGAACGGCCTCCAGGGGGAGGCGATGATGGCTCCCAACCCGGTGTGACGTCAGCGCTCCCGCCTTGATCAGCTCCAGGACATGGGGGCGTGAAACGCCGAGTAGAGTCGCGGCGTTTTGTGGACTGATTTGCGCCTCAAGGGCGACGATAGCGAGGTCGCGTCCCTGGCTGAGCTGATCCACGGCGCGCAGCAAAAGTTTGAGCAGCGCGGGTGGGAGGGACACTGAAGCGACCTCCCCACCCTCCCCAGACGCCTGAGAAAGCGCGTGCAAACGGTCTCGGCTCTCGAGCAGTAGACGGACGTCCACCGAGTCATGGTGCAGCACTTCGATTTGAGCCATGCGCTTAGTTTAACTCCCTCTAAGTGTAATAACTGTAAGCAAAGGGTAATGCGTTATCTACAGGTCCAACTCCAGTTTATGCGCCTTTATTTTTTCGCTCGAGTCCGGTTGAGCAAGTTGCCTTTGACCCACTGAGCCGCTCGAGGTTGGGAGTAACTGAGATTCTTTTACCCCTACCTCAAGAATGAGTTTGAGCTGTCTACCGCGCCGTTCGGGGTATAAACCCAGTGAGAGGGCCAACTCTCCCTCGAGGACCTTCTCTTCCATGGTTCGGGGATGCTCGAGAACTCGGGCTTTATGCAACGTCATTCCCTCGAGTGGGTCTCGCTTCAGGTCCTGCTCGAGAGTACGAGGTAAATCCCGGTGACTTTCGTAGCTCACTCGAGCGGCTTCCCGTAGTCCTGCCAAGTCGCTCTTTTGCAGGGTGTGGCTGAGGACGGCCAGGACGTGAACGTGGTCGTGGTTGCCCTTGTCGGTGTGGTCCACCGCAATCCAGTCCTCGAGTCGGTGGCCCTTGTGGGCTTGTTGCGTCTCGAGATAGCTCATCGTCTCCCGCACCCACTCGCGGCGATTCCTCGCACCCATATTCCCGTGTTCATCACCAGGGTTGAGAATCAAAGTGTACAGGTAGGCCTCGTCCCCGGTGGCCTCGAGCCGTTTCGCCATCTCACCTTCAGACAGCCCTTTACTTTGGGCGTCATACCCCAGGCGGTGTCCCTTCTCGCCCTCCTCATCTGGGCGGTGCTCGAAATAGTACAGGGCGCGTTTTGCCCAGGCTCTTCCGGTTTGAAGCCTGCCTGCCTTATCCGCTCGAGCTTCCCCGGCCCGGCGATAGCGCACCCGCACGAAGAGGTCTTTCACGAGGGCTTGTCCGGCCCTTTGAGGTCAGTTTTGGGCGCAACCTGTCCGGCTCTGTGCTGGGTTTCCGAGTTCCAGGCGCTCGAGAACGTTTCCCGCATCTCACGCCCCTCCCTTTGCACCTGACCTACAAAGGCCGTGCCGCGTCTCGAGAGGGGACGGCTGAGCATTCCGGTGATGTGGGTGGGCTGGGAGCTACTCGAGCCACTTGAACTACTCGAGCCAGCATTCCCACCGCTCGAGCCACCCGAGGCTTCCCCACCCTGCCCTGTTCCTCCACCTCTACTCAGACCGCGCCGTCCCCGAATCCCCAGGGGAAGGCCCATCTGCACCGCCCCCTCGAGCGCGGTGTCCACCCCTAGAAAGCGCCCCACCACATTCATCACGAAGCGCAGCAGGGCCAAGAGGACCCCATAAGCGATGAGCATTCCCATGCCCACGAACAAGAGGTCCATCACGATGCGGAATACCTTCTGACCGGCAAACTCGAGCGACTGACCCCAGGACACCCCCACATCGCACTGAAGTTCCTTGAGCCACGCCCCTTCCACACACGCCTGGTACTCACCTGCGTACTGCTGGGCCACTCGAGTGAGTTCCACATTGTTGACTTTGGCTTCCTGGCGCAGCTTCTCCATCGGACTGACCATCACCAGCGGCGTGGTCACGGCGAAAAACACCGGCACCAGCACCGCCCCGGCGAGCGAGTACACCCACAAGCGGAAAATCAGCAGCACATACTCACTCTTCCTGAGGATGACCCAGCACAGGGCGAGCGGAAAGCACAGCCAGCACAGCAGGGCCAGCACCCCGGAGAGCGTGACCATTCCGGCGTACACGGTGAGCACACCCAGCATCAGGAAAAACAGCCCTTGCGTCACCCAGTAGGCCCACTGCGCTCGAGAAGCCGAGTTGCTCGAGGACGGGGTAGAGGGTGCAGCGGGGGTATTAGTCGTGCTGGGATTGTTCGGGTCGGGAGGTCCAAACTCGAGTGAGCTGCTCTGGCCTTGCAGGGTCGCATCAATCGCCCAGGTCTGGTACAAGTAATTGCTTAACTCTCCCGCGAAGTCCTCCACCTTCTGACTGAGGTCCCGCTCGAGGCCCTGCATCGCCGCCTTATCCACGGTCTGGTATACCTTGACCCAGGAATCTACGAAAAGGTTCTTCACCCAGCTCGAGAGCGCGTTCGGGGTGCTGTAAAGGGCGGTGAGGGTGAGTAGGACTACCCCAGCCCGAACATAAGTTTGAGTGGCTCGAGCTGCCGTCCCCGAGTTCGCACTTTGCATCACTTCCCAGACGAGAAAGCCCAGCGCTAGTATCAGAGACAGCACCACCATCTGGTGAAAGACGTTGTACTGAGCACACCCTCTGAGTATCTGGGCCAGCCACACCGCTGCGTTGGGCAGGAGTTCATTTAAGGAAGCATTGGGGTTTTCAGTGTTGGCCGCTCGAGTAACCCCGGTCAGGGCAAGCGTTCCGAACGTGAACGAGAGGTAGCCACTTCGCTTCACTTCAAATCCCTGGCCGCGTCCTCAAGCGCCTTCCAATC
>Ga0209100_1001399_pt1 | contig 16596 bp, 8 predicted proteins | sample lystaG_FD_185480 | JGI IMG/M metagenome (GOLD analysis project Ga0209100, IMG submission 185480) | Glacier valley bacterial and archeal communities from Borup Fiord, Nunavut, Canada, to study Microbial Dark Matter (Phase II) -... | ecosystem: Environmental > Aquatic > Freshwater > Ice > Glacier ...
AACCATGTATACGTTCCGGTAGCGCTGAAGGATCGAAACACCTCATACCCATTCGCTCCACTCACGCTTGTCCAACTCAACTTAATACTCGTCGCTGTCGGAGTACTGACACTTAAATTTGTGGGAACACCTAATACAAAAACCACATTATCCATCACCTTGATAGGTGTTGATTTATCTAAAGTTGTTCCATCACCTAATTGACCATGCCCATTATATCCCCAAGCCCATAAACTGCCATCGTTCTTGATGGCTAAGGTATATAGATAACCAGCAGAAACGTTGACCACATTTTCCATCATCTTAATAGGTGTTGATTTATCTGTTGTTATTCCATCACCTAATTGACCATACCCGTTAAATCCCCATGCCCATAGACTGCCATCGTTCTTGATGGCTAATGTATGATAACCACCTGCAGAAATGCTCTTTACACTGTCCATCACTTTGACAGGCGTTGATTTAGTTATAGTTGTTCCATCACCTAATTGACCATATTCGTTATATCCCCATGCCCATAGACTGCCATCAGTCTTGATGGCTAATGTATGATAACCACCCGCAGAAATGCTCTTTACATTGTCCATCACCTTGATCGGGGTAGATTTATTGATTGTCGTTCCATTGCCTAATTGACCATCATAGTTATATCCCCAAGCCCATAAACTGCCATCTGTTTTGATGGCTAATGTATGATAACCACCAGCAGAAACGCTCTTTACATTATCCATCACTTTGACTGGTGTTAATTTAGTTATAGTTGTTCCATCGCCTAATTGACCATCATGGTTATATCCCCATGCCCATAGACTGCCATCTGTTTTGATGGCTTGTGTATGATAACCACCCGCAGAAACGCTGACCACATTGTCCATCACTTTAATAGGTTTTGATTTATCTGCGTTGGTTCCATCACCTAATTGACCATACCAGTTAGCTCCCCATGCCCATAGACTGCCATCTGTCTTGATAGCGAAAATACAATTATCTCCAGCAGAAACGCTGACCACATTGTCCATCACCTTGATCGGTGTCAATTTATCTACAGTTGTTCCATCACCTAATTGACCATATCCGTTATATCCCCATGCCCATAATGTTCTATTAATATCGAGTCTAAATGATGAATGAAACCCAGTTTCAACAACTCCACTAGTAGAAAATTGATTAGATGTATCTGCTAAAGCTTGTACTTTTATCGAATACACATTCGCAAATCCACTCGCAACTACTATTAAGATCAAGAATGCTCCAACTAATTTTTTCATGGTTTCCCCCTTGTTAAACATCATCCTTTAGAACAATTTCTATTGCTACTAATTAAGTAGCGTCAAGAATCTTATATAAACTAACCAAACCAAATCTGGGAACAGATAGTGTCTGCTCTAATTGGTAAACAGTTCATCGATAATTGAACTTACCGATCCAAATCCCTTATGAATTCTCATCGTAAACCGATGATTGAATTCCATAAATTTAGCACATTCGAATCGATCTACTCATTTTTATTAAACTTCGACCTTATTTCACTTTCGTTTAATTGGTGGGAACACTTAATACAAGAACCGGTTTAGCTGAGATTACAGTAGTATACGCACTGTATACAGTCGGAACTTTGGTCGTGTCCCTCGCTTTCACTTTGTAATAGTAGGTCGTTCCGGTGGTCAATCCGCTGTTGGTATAACTGGTTGTAAAGGCATTCGCTAACCATGTATACGTACCTGTAGCACTTAAGGATCGAAATACCTCATACCCATTCGCTCCGCTGACGCTCGTCCAACTCAGCTTAATGCTCGTCGCTGTCGGGATGCTGAAACTAAGATTAGTTGGGATAGATAATATTGAAGCCATATTGTCCATCATCTTTATAGAGGTTAATTTAGTTGTAGTTGTTCCATCACCTAATTGCCCAAGATTATTATACCTCTATGCCCATAGGCTACCATCAATTTTGATAGCTAGAGTATAATCAGAACAAGCATCAACAACTTCACTATTAGAAAATTGATTAGATGTATCTGCTAAAGTTAATGCTTTTATCGGATATATATTCGCAAATCCACTAGCAACTAATACTAAGATTAAGAATGTTCCAAATAATTTTTCATGGTATCACCCTTTAATAATACAGTTAGGATTACTCAACGCAAGAGTGTTTCTCTCTAGTTCTCCTTTGTTTAGGACACTGACATGAGTGGAATGTTGACCGAAATCAAAAATATCAGAACATAGTTTGTTATTCAGAATTCCTTTTGTTCTCAAACGCATGCTGCACTATTACGCAAATCCCACTGAATCTAGAAATAATCTCTTTTGAAATGAAGCAATTCTACGTCAATGTTAATTTGGGTGTATCAATTTCATTCTCATAAATCTTAACTCACAACGGCTGTGTTATTGAAAGTAAACAATGACTACAATGCATCGTTAAATAAATTACTTAGTTTCGAATTGAAAGCTATATTCAAGTATTCCTCCATATTTCACGAATAAGAGCAATTTCTATAAATCTCATTTTACATTTCATGATTTTTATCGAATGCGCAATATATTTTATGTTATACATCTACTTTGCGCATTTTGAAATTAAAAAACGAGATAATCTATCCCTTTAAGTATAATCCATCCTAATAATTTAAACAATCAACTATACGTGTGAAATTCTTAACATTGAACGTATACCATAATAAAGTATTTCCAACAATCTTGGCAAATTTGAGACTTTAAAAACGTTTGTTTATAATACAAATCGATGTATTCGTTTCACATTTATTTCACTTGAAGATAAGCATATCAAACGAAAAGTTTAACTAATTTTCTTGAAAGTTAATCATTGGAAATACATCTTTATCATTCCTCATTTCCGCGGTAAAACAGTTCGAATTCCAGAAGTGTAATTGCTATTGTTGCTTGCATTAATTTCTCCTTTTGTACGCATACAGCTTTAGCATTGTAACTCTACAAAAGTCAACATATTCCAATTGATACAATTGAGGAAATCGAGCAATAATAGTTTGAATACATCAACATATTCAATAATCGAAAGTGACTGTGTTTAATCCGAAATTATTTGATATAAGAGTTTTGAAAAACTCCAAACAATAATTCAACGCAGAACACTACCATTTCTGACCTAAATGAAGTTGGTAAATTCATTTCAGGTATTATCGAATTTTCTGTATTTATGCTTCCAAAATCAAAAACGTTCAAGAATAGTCTAGAGTCACTTAAATCACTATAGTTTATTTTAGTCTCTTAATATTTATCATTTTGCTTTGCGTTTAAGCCTCATAAAAAGAAGTTTGAAGTTTTTTGCAAAAAATAAGTTGGTCAACCCAAGTGTTAAGACCAGATTCACACTGAAAATAATGATTCCAGATAAGAACCATTGAATCAGGTTTGTAAAGTGTAAAAAAGAAAATATATATGCAATACTAAAATAGAGGATCAACATGAGCACCGCATTTTTAGCCATAGTTATGTAAAATTCAATCGAACTTGTGTGAAATAACCGGTGATATAGAATGTTGGGTGAATAAATGAATCTGGACATAAACATAGATACGATAGTCCCTATCAATACCCCTTTTAGTCCTAAAATATTAACTAGTACTATAGATAAAGTAATATTGACAACCATTTCAATAAAAGCAGAAACTTTTATCTCTTTGAACAGTCCATTAACAGAAACAAATGTTGCTAGCGGAATCATAATAATATTGTAATACATGATGGCAACAAAAAAAATAACAGTTAGATGATCGACGATCATCTGATCTCCAACCCATAGTGTTATGAAGCCATTGATTGCAAAAACAATTGGTATACAAAGAACATTGGCAATAAGAATTGTTAACATAAGATATTCATCAAAAAGATTCTTTATTTTCTCAATAGGCTCAGAAGCAGAATAATTACCAATGATCGAAAAAAGTGCTGCACTGAGCTGATTAATACTTGCTACAATGAAACCTAAAACATAATTATAGAAACCATATACACTTGTATAGAAGATACCTAGAAAACTGGAAATAACGATGATGTCAGTATTTTTTAATACAACATCCAAAATTTTTAGTGGCAGCAAATGCTTCATGTCTATAGTGAACGACATATCAGCTTTGACATTTTTTGTAGAATACCAAGGATATTCATTTCTAGCTAAATAGTAAATTATAATAAACGATAAAAAAGTATAGATAATCGATACGGAAACAAAAACATACATATTTGTACCAATAATTAGTAAAGCGATCTCTGTCAAAGTTTTCAAGACAAGACTTGTATTCATGACAATGCTAATTTTATATAATTTCTGATCGGACGACAAAAGTAATCTCTCTGCCGTGAAAAAATATGGACAAATACAATTAATAAGATATAGCATGAAAATAATAGCGATGACTGAGGGATCAAAAGGACTGTTCTTGATGAATAAACTTAGGTTGAACGAAAGAACAATCGAAGCGCAAATGATTAGGAAGGCAGATCTACGATATAGTATTTTTGCACCTTTTAATAATTTATTGATTTGTACGTAATCTTCGGATGACAAAAGTTTATATAGACGATATTGAATAGAAAACCCTATACCCCCTTCTGCTAAATTCATATACGCAAATATTTGTGCAAAAAGCTGATTCAGGCCATTGAATTCAACACCAAGAGCAGTAATAAAAAATTTGATTTTGTAAAAGCCTAAAATTCCAATGACTAGCTGTGGTAAAATCCCCGTAATAAGGTTTCTGATTGCATTTTTAGTTCTCATTAGTTCTCTTTCCTTCTAATAAAGTTCCCTTTTTAAAAGGAAGTGTATATATTTTATTCAATTTTTAAATATTAAATGGCAATTGGTTATTTCTTATACTATAACTATTTATTTATAACATCTGTTTCCAATAGCTACCTCCATTTGCTACATAAAAAGTATATACATTTAATACCTTGTCTATTTGAACAGTTCCGTGCTAGATTTTAAACTGCAAACTACTATTGTGATGTTTTTTTATTTGCTAGTCTTTACTCATTGTGGATTTGATCCATTTTCTCATACTATTGAAAACTAAAAGGCTTACCTAATAAACGGAATAGATTACAATAAACCCATAGATAATATCATCAAAATTCAATGTTCATGTATTACTTTTCCACTGTCCAATTTCTATCACAAAAGTAATAACGACCCCAACAGTCAAAGTGTATAAATGATATTGAAGATATTTTTAATTTGATGAGTCTCTTAAAGATGAATTAAACTATCAAATAAATAAGCAAAAAAAACCAATTACGTAGAAATGATGATATTTATAAGTAATATTTAAGATCAAACTTACACTGAGTTTTCTGAAGAAAATATTAAAACTTGTAAATATATCAATTATTGAATTTAGTACTTCTTTCATACTATCCTTCTTTCTTGCTGCTCAAGGAAACCAACTTGAATAATTAGATAGAAACTATATCTAGAAAAAATGGCAGATTGTAAATAGAGAATGGAATTTTATGTAAAGTTTATAGGAATTCAAATGATTAAGTGATGCGGAAATCGATATTCAGTGTTAAACAGTGTTCTTGGAAGAGTTCTGGAGCGGACCAGTAAGTAAGGATTTTTCTTTGCTTCTGATGGATTGTCATTCAAACAAAGAAATCATATCAGTGGAGAACAGTTTCATACTAAGTCCTTTTCGGATTTTACAACATTGGAATCAGCTTCGTTCTCGTTGTTTCCGCGTTCAAAGGTGACATAAGGATGTGCAAAAAAATAGTATTGTGTTGATTTTTACATCCGACATCTATTCAACCTCCGAGTAATGGGCGAATTCACTTCCATTGTCGAGCGTGATGAATTGGAAAAGTTGTTTGAATGCCTTTGATCCCAACGTCTATTCCAGTTTATTGAACGCCATGTAGACCCCTTTACTGGTGCAGGTCTTCACCTAGGGCACGACTTGGAAGCGAGTTGTTCGTTCAACCAGGGTGAGAATGGCACCATCTCCCTTGGCTTTCTTTCCACGAACCGTATCGCCTTCCCAATGGCCTAAGACATCACGGGTTTCAACCTCCTTCGTGCGAAGCTCAATCGTGTTTCTTTTCTGTTGATTGACGAGGTTAAGCGGTTTGTGTCTTCGACGATGCGTCATTCCCGGGGAATCCAACGTAAGAATGGCCGCTTCCTGTTGATGGATGTAAGTATATAACTTTTTGGTGGTAACGACATAGAGGAATTCAGTGCGATGATAGCGGGTGTGATATCCGATGATCTCGTCAATGGAATCCATAGCCATTGGGTCTTGAAAAGTCTTGCCGATCGCCCAAATGAAGGGCTGTGCTTTCATGATCTTAGAACTTTTGGCCATTCGCTGCATATCTTTGCGCCTCAATGCCGCATCAACAATGAACTCGACGCTTAACGGATGGCAAGGATAATGTAAGGTAATTTTCCCTGTCAGTATTATGACGTAGAAATTCGATAATGAAAGTATGCATATTTCCGGTTCCTTCTTCATGAACATTGTCTTTCCCTATTGTGGTGCTAAGTGGAACCATACCAATTCAGATTCAATGAATTGGTATGGTTCGTAGTTAAGATTTGATATTAGTGTAACCTTAGCATGGGTTCATTCAATCACTCTAATCATAATTAGAGTCTCCAAAAACTATATCCTTTTTTCTCAAAGATTTTCTTATTGAGAATGCTTTTTACGTCGATGATCACTTTTTCATTGTTTGGCAATTTCTTGAACATATGATCAATTTGATCGAGTGTAAAATTTTTGAATGCATCGTGTGCGACTGCGATAACGACACAATCCATGTCCTGTACTTCAGATAAGCTCACCAAATCCACACCATATTCATCTTTTGTATCGTTAACGTCCGCAAGTGGGTCCACGATGATCGGATTAACTTGAAACTCATTTAATCGGGAAATAATATCCTCAACTTTCGAGTTTCGGATATCCGAACAGTTTTCTTTAAAGGTGATTCCTAGGATTACCACTTTACTTTGTGAAACAACTTTATTAGCAATCACTAGCTTTTTGATGATGGTATCGGCAATAAATGCGCCCATACCATCGTTTATTTTTCGCCCGGATAGAATAATTTGGGAATGGTAACCGAGTCTCTCAGCTTCATAGATAAAATAATACGGATCGACTCCGATACAGTGCCCGCCGACGAGTCCTGGATAGAACTTCAGAGCGTTCCATTTCGTATTCATCGCATCGACAACTTCTTTCGAATCAATGTTCATGCGATCGAATACCATGCTGAGTTCATTCATGAAGGCGATATTGATATCCCTTTGACTATTTTCCACCACTTTTGCAGCTTCGGCTACTTTGATTGAACCTGCTTTGTGCACGCCACACTTTACAACGATTTGATAGATATTTGCGATTTCCTCCAAACTTTCCTCATCCATACCTGAAACGATTTTCACGATATTTTCCAAACGATGGACTTTATCACCAGGATTGATTCTTTCCGGTGAATAACCGATTTTAAAGTCAATTCCACACGTTAACCCAGATTCTTTTTCGAGTATCTTCTTGCAGATATTTTCCGTAACTCCTGGATAAACGGTCGATTCATAAACGACGATTGACCCTTTTGTAAGGTTTCTTCCCAAGATTGTACTTGCTCCGATAACAGGTGATAAATCAGGTGTCTTATCAAGATTGACAGGAGTTGGCACCGCAACAATATGGAACTTAGCTTCTTTGAGTCTGGATTCATCGGAAGTAAAATCGACTGTAGAGCATTTGATTCTCTCATTGCCTACTTCTTCGGTAGGATCGATACCTGATTTATAAAGCTCGATTTTTTTTTCATTGAGATCAAACCCAACTACGTTGAGAGTCTCCGCAAAAGCAACGGCGATCGGCATTCCGACATATCCAAGACCAATTACGCTAATCTTTTCTTCTTTGTTTAGAATTTTCTCATAAAGTGACATTGGAGATACCTCTTTCATTTATAGTTCCTAAATATCATAAACTTTAATCACAATATAGACAAATCATTTTAGATGGAAAGACAGGAAGCCAACTACCTATTAAGTCTCTCTCACAAATGCCATGATGTATTTAATAAAGGTCTTCAATGTAAACTTGTAACGCAATGAGTCACGAAATAATAATTTCCCATTCTGCTGGTTCATTTGAATCCATGCACTATAATATATAACTGATGGGAATATGCTTCAGGATGTGGTTTCAATTTCTCACTATGCTTGGAAAATATCAGACGCAAGCTTTGTGCACCTTTTGAATAATCGCGGGAGATACTGTCGTTTTATATATATTCATCTACCAACGCTCCCCTATAAAGTGTAAATCGCACTTTTTTAGGCTTTTCGCCATCTTATGTGGGTAAAACCACAGATAGGCGTTGATTGATTGAAATAAAAGAGCCCTTCTCTTTTAATACAAGTAGTACGTAGAAAAGTAATACCCATGTATAACATCAACTTGTTTACACAAGCATTGATGTTGAAAAATCCCTGGAAAGTTTGCGACGCCGGAATCTGAAGACAGCCTTTTCGTATCAGATGCGTTTGAATCTGTAGTCGCTATATAAACCTGCTTCACACTCTAGGAAGCGGAAATTGATCTCCGTAAAATGATCCCATTGATGATGCATATTTGGTTGGAACCTACGAAAGAATTATCCCAGCTCTTGCGATGACATGCACACGATATCTTGAACTATTTTAAGTTTAGAATCACTAAAGCAATTCTAGAAGGGATGAACAGTATCATCCAAAACATGAAACGACGGGCAAGAGAATTTAAAAAACAAGGAATATTTCAAGACGATGAATTATTTGGTCTGTTGAAAGTTGAATCTTCACTAAGTGTCGGCATTCTAACAGTTCTACCCATACTACACGGAGAATAACCAAAAATATACATATCAGTTAGATCTCAATTTCGCTTTACTGAGTCTAAAATAAATCATATTAAACTCATAATGGAAAACAATAGTGAAAGCAGAGTCATAACGAACTGCTAATCTACCTAGTTATTATTTAAGATTAACTTAACTAAATCATCCACCATTTTGCTCACAACTCGTTTATTGGATGATACTTCATTCCTTATCTTTTGAGTTAATTCAGTTCTGTTTCCAATGACATAGTCGACTTTAGCCATAACCACATCTGCGACATCGGATTCCCAAAAATCATTCCCTTTAGCATTAATGACTAATTCGGAACACTTCAAGTTCCCGCCGATCACACCATTAAATTTTTCACTATAGGAAAGACATATAGCAGGTTTTCCCATTTGAAATGTCGAAACTGCCGCATGCATTCTGCAACTAATAGTTAAAAGTCCACTTCCAAATATGATTCTGGCTTCTACAGGAAGAATTTTTTCACGAATGACAACGCAATTCTCTGACATGAATCCCGGCTTCTTTCTATTTATTTGGTCCAATAAATAGTTATCATTATATGGTGTATCCTCATTGACTACATGAGAAAGGTACACAATTTTATTTGATGGAAACTCTTGATTAATTCTAGCCAAAAGTGAAATGAATTTATCCACGAAAAGATCTAGATTTGAAGTATAAAGATTGATCAGACCTGTTCCAACAACTGATATATAATCATTCTCAACAAGTCCATACTTATCAAGTAACTGTGCTTGGTCTTTAACATAGTTAGCTTGAAGATGTAGATCCAAAAAAGCCAAGTCAGAGGATAAAATAGATTCTTTATTCAATCTTTCAAAAAGGTATGATTGCGTAATGATATCTCTGACAAAAATGGTAACATATTCGAAGCTTTTTTTTGCATGTTCGATTCTTTCTCCACTGAAAGGTCCTATGGTTTGCCCAACCATTATGACCTTCAACTTCTGAGACAAGTAACTCAAATCACTGAAAATAGTTTTTATGACAATGTTATCTTTTGGGAACTTATAATATGTCTCAGAATAATCGTCACCTCCAAGTATAATGATCGAATCATAATACGAAGCAATTTTTTTCAAAATAGATTTTCTTCTTATCCTTTTTTCTAAGAAACGAATATATTTAATTTTTTGAGTCCATAAAGGGAATAACTCGATCCGATCAGAGAAAATATTATCCAATCCCGTAGCAATTTTGAGTCTTTCTATATGAATGGATTGATTTGTATCTATATAAAACTCAACGCTGGAGTCTTGAAGTCTTTGTTGTAATTGAGAAATCAAGTTTTCTCCCATCATCATCGTACCGTAATTCAATGTATTTGATAAGTTTTTTATGTAAATTTTCATACTCTTTCCTCGATCCCAGTTTTATTTTCAAAACAAAGTAATATCGCTCTACTGTTAATCATCAATAAATGACTTTATGTTTTCAATCATTCTCTCTGTATTGCTTACAAATTTAATCGGAGTGAAAGTTCCCGAATTATTAATATATTCGTCAATTTTACATATATCTTCCAACTTAATCAAATATCTCATCTCGCTTAACCGATCAACAATTTCAGATTGATGATCATTGAAATGTTCACGATATTGTTTGCTTCTGGCAAGAGCTATGACAATCTTACCGAGCTCTAAACATTTGAAAATTGATCCTGCTCCCCCGTGGCATATTACGATATCTGCCTTTGTAATCAATTTATCCAACTCATCATTAGATATAAAACCGATTAATTCCATCTTTTTTGATTCAATTTTAGTATATCCATTCTGAACAATTACCTGATCTAAAATCAAACCGTCATTGACTTTAATTTCAATAGCCTTAAGCAATCTGGAAAAATCATGTTTTTGTGTTCCTAAAAGTACCAAGATCATTAGAAAATCCACCCCCAATATACTGCTTTTGGATATATAACAAGCAGCGATTCCCATTGAACCACAAACAAATCTACAAAAGGATATAGAATTTTCCCACTAACACTACCGGTCTTGGCATTAGCCACGGTTTCAATAAATATAACTTTACTACCAAATAATTTCCCTAATAGACATATCGGGACTGCAGTGTTAGCACCAGTAGATATAATGACTGATGGAGAGACTTTGAAAAAATAAAAAATAGATAAAACTGAGTTATATAAAACATTGATAACAAACGAAATTTTATTGATTCTCGTAGCGTAGTGAAGATATAAAACATTTTTATATTGTTGCTTGAGTTTCAAGGTTGTATCAGTTTTTTCCGTTATCACTACATAAGAGAACTTGTTAAACAGTTCTTTCAAATGCAGCATTTCCGTTAAGTGACCACCTGCACTAGAGATAAACACAACTTTTGTTTCTTTTTTGAATATTTCACAATAACCTAAACTTAATCCGACAATCAATAAAAATAACGTAAAAATCTGTGTATCATAGACGGCATTTTCAGCGATTGAACAAACAAGCATAAAATCTATAATTATTACAGGTAAAATTCTTGAAATAATTGCGGCATTTGTTGAACTATTCTTATATTTCAGAAAATTCACAAAACTAATAAATAATACTGACAGCATAAATAATACAAAAGAAAGTAAAGATAATGCTCCGTTTTCAGCGAAAATTAGGATAATTGAAGAATGTGGGTGAGTATGTGTTAAAGAGTAATCAGGATAATTTACTTTGAAATTCTCCGAATTCATGTAGTCAATATATGTGCCAAATCCAACTCCCGTCAAAAAGTGATCATTACCGATTCTGTTTCCTATCTTCGCAAACTCATTCCTGTTTATTAAGGAATAGTCAGGGATAGGTATATTTACCTTGACAGTGACCTTGATTATCGCTTGGAATCCACCATCAACTGTTGTGGCAGTAATATTTACAGTCCCGTTCTTCATAGCCTTAATTTTCCCTGTAGAGTCAACAGAGACTATTTTTTCATTACTTGAGATCCAAGTTATTTTACTATTTATAGCATTTACTGGTAAAATGATAGTATTGATAGAGAATGTTTCACCAATGTTTTTAAGTGTTACAAAAGAATCACTGATACTTATTCCAGTCACAGGAATTACATCATATTTCACATGAATGATTGCTGTGGCTTTTTTATTCCCGTCTATGGTTGTTGCAGTTATAGTTGCTACACCGTTATTAATAGCTGTCACTTCCCCATTTTCTGTAACAGATGCGATATCGTTGTCACTAGACTCCCAAATTATTCTATTTTTAGTAGCATTTTTTGGACTAACAGTTGCGGTAAGTGTAACAGATTTACCAAAACCATCTAATAATATATTAGTATTATTCAATACGATATCAGTCACAGAAACCACAGTAAAATTTACATTCACAAGGATACTTGCTGTTTTATTTCCATTGTTTGTAGTAACCGTGATTGTTGCTGTTCCATTATTTATCGCAGTAACTTTTCCGTTTAAGTCAACTTTTACAACATTAGAATTACTTGAACTCCAAGTTACTTTTCTGTCAAACGCATCTTCAGGAATTATTGTCGCAGTAATAGTATCTGTTTTCCCATATGAATTCAATAATACTTGATTTTTATCGACTTGAATACCGTTAACTTGAATCACTGGATAGTTAACAGTTACTTTAGTTGTTGCGATTTTTTTATAGTCCTCATTTTTAACACTAATCGTAGTAACACCATTATTAATTGCAGTTACATTTCCATTTTCATCTACAGTAGCGATATTGCTATCGCCTGAGCTCCAAACAATCTTTTTATTAGTTGCGTTTCCTGGCATAACTATTGCATTAATACTGATTTTTTGACCTTTGACTTTGATTTCATATGAGGTGTTTTCGATATCTATTGATGCAACCGCTATCTTTTTAGTTCCAAAATTTAGGAAGTTTGGAACTATATTCAATATATCCTTAAATTTACTTGTGATGGATGTTGTTGATACAAACGAAGTGGTTACGAAATTTACTGAACCTGGAATCATGAAAGTTAATGAAATCATAAGAAATACGATAACGATTACTTTCTTACTAAAGAGCAAATTTTTGTATAAAAAAATCAAAAGAAAAAAAGTGCCCCAAAAAACCATAAAAGAAGATCTAGTGAAAGTAAAAATCATATTACAGTAAACCATAAGCAATAAGATGCCAACCATGACAATGTAGATTGGTTTCTTGATTTTAAAATAGAAACTTAGTAAAAAGACGAAAATAAGGTTGATAAATATGCCATAATAAATAGTATTAAAGAAGGATGAACTAATCCTTCCGCGAGCACCTTCATAACGCTCAATCCCAATTTTGAAAATTGAAGAATCTAAATAGTACTCGAAAAACCCATATAAAGCTAGCAATAATATCAGTACAATAAATACAATAAATATGGTTTTGTATTCCAAAGATGTAAATTTAATCTTTATGGCAGCTACAAAAACAAGCAGAAAAAGTGCAAATTTCACAAGTGTATATATACTAATTATACGATTCATTGAAACTAGAATTGAAGGCAAAGCAAACAACAAGAATACAATGTAAGTGTAAACAACAATGTTCAATTTAATGCAATTAAGCTCAATTTTATGAGTGAATACATCAAAAATGACAATTAACAAAAAAATCGCCAAAAGAAAAAGTCTTATTGGAATAAAAGTAAAAATTATAGAATAGTTTTTAGGAAGAAGCACTTCCAAGATAATCAAAAATAGTAGTGAATAGAATGAATTACTATGTTTACTTAATTTATTAAAAATAGTCATATTTACCATCCTTTTTATACTGATCAATTGTAAAGTGTATCAAATCAAATTTTTAATAATACTCCTCATCAACTATTGTTTTATGGAAGTCCTGTAACCTCAGTGTTCTCTGACATTACATAATAAAATCTCCTGTTATTTCATTTATCTTAAATTAATCAGGAAGATAGTAATGTGAAATAACAAATACGTTCATTATAGGTCCAGAAGCGAAGCTATCTAGCTCCATTTCCTGATAATATAACTATAATTGTTCTCCTCAGAATTTTCAAATCTAACATTAAACTTAAGTTCCTTATATAATTCAAGTCGCATTCAAGCTTTTGCTCATTTGTAAGGTTGTTTCCACCACTAACTTGAGCCAATCCGGAAATGCCAGGGAGTATCAACAGCCTCTGATTAAAGTCGTCGTCTGAAATATCATATTCATATCCTGTCAGAGGTCTTGGACCGATGAAACTCATTTCACCAAGAAATACATTTCGAAGTTGTGGAAGTTCATCAATTCGTAGTTTGCGAATGATTTTTCCAACTTTAGTAATCCGGTTATCATTTTCTCTTGTAAATAATGGGCCAAGCACATCTGAATTTTCATACATCGATCTTAATTTATATATTAAGAAATATTTGCCGTTTTTACCAACTCGTTGTTGACTGTAAAGCATAGGGCCTTTTGACTCTAATTTAACAAGTAATCCAAATAGTAGAATGATTATAGAAATAGGGATAAAAATCAATATGGCAAGAATAATATCGAAAAATCTCTTCATATAAATGTAATAACAATTTGTCTTAATGATCAATGATTCTTCAGCGGATATACTGTTAATATAGAACTGTGTATCGTATTCATTAGTAGTCATTTCCTTTACCCCCGCAAAGTTTTTTTAAGTTTCTCAGTAATATACATGGTTAACTTATTTATTAATTCAAATTATAGTTGTTTATTCCAATAAAAAAACACACTATAGGGGTTTTTTTAGACTGTTTTTTTGATATTTTCACTTTGTAAATGACTGTCCGTTTTTTTACCCAAATAAAATCTTTTTCACTGAACCACCATACTTTATTATTTTAACAAACAACTCTTATGTAATGCAATTTACAGTTTATTTGATATGATTTGTTCAAATAAATGTTAAAAATCTCGTTTTTTGAAAAATTATTGTCTTTAGTCATATAAAATATATATTCCAGAAAATTTAATTTTTGTGTACTATGAGTGGTTTATATTTGATTATATTGCACACTATAAGTTTATATAAAAAATAACTTTAAATAATTAATTCGCTTCTTAATGTTATGAGAATTTTTAATGTGAAAGAGAAATCTATCTCCAAAAAATCTTCTGGATTTATTGCTTTTCCATTCTTAATTCACCTAGGCATTCTTTAATTCCTTCAATGAACTTTGATCCATCTTTTAAATTCATAGTTACCTTGGATAATCAACAGTAAATCAGACAGTTTTTATAAGAGCCATATTTTTATACTCGATAGGACTTAGTTACCCAAGTATCGAATTGATTTTCTTCAAATTGAACCAAGAGACATAAGATTTTAGATCATCATTCAACTGAACCAGAGAACCGAAATGACAAGGGCTGACGAATTCTGTCTTAATGAGTTTGATGGTAGACTCAGCGACCGCATTATCATATAGACAACCTGTCAACCTCAGCGACCGTTTGATTTTAAATGTTTCCATGACTTCATCGATCAACCGATTCTTGAACTCATTGCCTCGATCTGTATGAAAAAATTGAATCTGTTTCAGATTGACCTTCACTTTAGCGAAGGCTTGATAGACTAAGGAGGCATCTTTATGCCTGCCGCAACTGTATCCAATGATTTCTCGATTATATAAATCCGTCAACAGGCAGATGTCTTTCCACTTCCCATCGACTCGGACATACGTCAAGTCATTGACGACAGCTTTGAAGGGTATTTCAAGATTGAATTCCCGGTTCAGGTAATTGGGTGTAACAACTTCATTATATGAGTTTTTATGGACTTTAAATTGAGCAATCGTATAGACAGAAACTAGCCCATATTCCTTCATGATGCAACCAATTCGGCGTCTGAAAACGATATCCGCCACTTTCTTGAGTTCTACTTTAATCTTGAGTTCCGTAGGCTTTCTCATTACTATTGAAAATCCTGATTACTTCTGTTTCAATCAAGTCTTCTTGAGTGATGCCTTCACTCCACTGGGTTGCATAGGAGTAAGTACTTCGATTTACGTTAAGGACTTTACACAACGCCGAAACTGAAACCTTGTATGCGTTTCGCCGAATCACTCAACTCTTCGTCCTAAGATCTGCGCTGCCTGTTTTAAAATATCATTTTCCATCTTCAACTGCTGATTCTCTTTACGCAAACGAAGTAATTCATTCTCTTCCGGTGATCAGTACTCCTTTTCTTTAAAGGATTCGCTGGATTCCTCTGTTTGATCCAACGATCGAACGCTGTTGAACTAAATTCATACTCTCGTATAATTTCACCTCGAGGTTTCCCGCTTTCAAATAATTTGACTATCTGCTGTTTGAATTCCGCAAAGAGACTTCTTCTTTCTCTTCGATTGGACATTCATAGACCTCTTCGTTTCTTCTAAGTTTACAGGTTCCTATTTTATCTGTCCAGTTTAGAATAACCTAATCAAGTTATAAGTGGTGTGTGATAAACTATATATCCCTTTCATGAAATACTTCTTCCTTGTTAGTTTGAGTTGCTGTCAGGTTTCTCAATTTTACCACGGAGGATTTTCTTTTGTTCACCGCTTAAGTTCTTTGGGACCCCTTGTAGAATGATAAGATCCCTCTAAAGTAGACAATGCAAATAAAGCAAAGTCGAAAGGAGGGGTTTTTCTTTGGGACGAACAAATAAGTATAGTAATGAGTTTAAAGTAGAAATCGTAGAACATTATCGAAGTGG
>Ga0209100_1001401_pt1 | contig 16591 bp, 16 predicted proteins | sample lystaG_FD_185480 | JGI IMG/M metagenome (GOLD analysis project Ga0209100, IMG submission 185480) | Glacier valley bacterial and archeal communities from Borup Fiord, Nunavut, Canada, to study Microbial Dark Matter (Phase II) -... | ecosystem: Environmental > Aquatic > Freshwater > Ice > Glacier ...
CCAAACGGAAAGATCTTCAAAGGTTTTGAATCTGATATTCCTAATTTGAACAAGTTTATCGAAACGCTACCTGATCCTGAACCACGAATCACAACATTCTCGGAGTCGGTAAGAACGCGTCAGAAATTCGCGTTGAACGAGATGAACGGTTTCCGCTCATGTACACTTGTGAACATGGGAATACTTGCAGTACGCTTGGGAAGAACGCTTCATTTCGATCCGGATCAACAGCAGTTTATCAACGATGATGCTGCCAACCGGTTAATTCACCAACCCATGCGTGCACCCTGGACAACAATTTAATTATAGAAAAATAACAGACATATGAAGAAGATATTTAATTCTCTTTTAGTAATCGTGTTTGCTTTGTTGCTGGTCGGATCTGGTTTATCGGCACAGGAAAACAGAACCGTTACCACAAAGATAGCTGATCTGCTCGCACAGATGCCGACGAATAACCTTCCGCAACGTGACAAGCTCATGGAAGAGCTGATCTCACTGGGTGATGAAGGATTTCAACAACTGGCGGATCAGATGACCCCATCGGGAAAAGGGGACAATTCGGCAGTTGTTTATGCCATTAACGGATTGGCACGTTACGCCTGCCAAAATGCGAAAGAAGATAAGAGGGCTTTTGCAGAAAAGAACTTTATCCTTGCAATGAATAAAACACCAGATGCTGAAACCAAAGCATTCTTTATGCGTCAACTGCAATTGGTTGGCAAAGATGATGCGGTAAAAGCGGTTGCTCCCTTTTTAACAAACGATGAGTTATGCGAACCGGCAACATCTGTACTTACAACAATTGCCAGCGAAATAGCAAAGAACGAACTGCTTAATGCATTGGCCAAAGTTCAGGGTAAATCACTCGTTACAGTGACAAAGGCGCTCGGAGAACTTCGGTTTAAGGCTGCCAATGGTGCAATCTTAAAAACGATCACCTCTGATAATAAGAATCTTCAGAAAGTTTCGCTTGCTGCAGTGGCTGCAATTGCGGTTCCAGAATCTTATCAACCTCTTCTGGATGCGGCAAGGAAAGCTGGATTTGTGTATGAACCTTCGAATGCAACACAGGCTTTTATAACCTATGCCCAACGTTTGGGTGAGAATGGTGAAACAAAGCTTGCCGGTACAGCTTGCGAGGAGATGATGAAACTCAGCCTGCCAACACAGTTACATACAAATGCAGCTGCACTTGCCATTTACAATCAATATTTTGAGAAAGAAGCACAACCCAAACTGTTGAAAGCTTTTGATAACAGCGATAAAGCATACAGGTTTGCCATCTTGAATCTTGTTGAGAAAAGTAAACTTGCTTCAACCAAATTGTGGATCTCGAAAGCGAACAAAGCAAAGCCTGAAGTAAAAGCAGAGATCATTTCGATGCTTGGCAGAAAAGGGGACCTTACGGCTTCTGATTTTATCAAAAAGCAATTTGCTGACAAGTCTGTTGAGGTGAGCGAAGCTGCCATTACAGCGTATGCCAAACTCAAAGGAAAAGATGCAATTCCGGACCTGATTTCGCTTCTGAAGAAAGGAACACAAACAGCATTTACTTCTACAACTTTGATGTCTTTGATGGATGAGAAAAGTCTCGATCCACTGGCAGCGATTCTGGAAAGTTCACCTGAAAGTTCAAAGGCGCATATCATTGGTATAATTGGGGCAAAATCAGGCAAACGTTACTTCTCACAGGTTTATGGCTATACAGGCAATGCAAATGGTGATATTAAATCGGCAGCTTACGCGGCGATGAAAAATATTTCGTCAGCAAAAGATATCGATCAGTTATTGAAACTCCTGTTTGCAACAGAGGACGATGTAAAGATCAAGAATATTCAGGATGCATTGGTTAATGCTGCATCCGATCTGAAGGGTGAAGACAATCAGACAGCACCATTGCTTGCCCAGTTGTCCAATGCACCTAAGAAAGGCCGTATACTGGAAGTTCTGCCCCGTTTAGGAGGCAATCAAGCCTTGAAAGCGGTGAAAGGCTATGTCGATTCATCCAACAAGGAGGAAAGTGATGCTGCTTTTAGTGCATTGATCAACTGGAAAGACGCATCTGCATCTGCTGCACTGTCTGAAATCTGCAAAACATCGAATGGTGAAAAGCGTTCAAGTGCACTTAAAGGTTTCATTCGCCAGATCAGAAGCTCGGCATTAACCGAAGATCAGAAATTACTTCAGTACCGCAAGATGATTCCGCTTGCAACAGATGCCAAAGATCGTTCACTCATTGTGAGATCGATGGGACAGGTCAGAACATTCTTATCGCTTGTTGCGACCGCACCCTTTCTTGATGACGCCGGTTTAAAATCGGATGCTGCACAGTCGATCATGGAAATTGCATTGCCGGCTGAAGGACAAAAAGGATTGTCAGGAGTTGTGGTTCGCGATGCATTGAATAAAGCACTTACAACTCTTACAGGAAGTGAAAGTGAATACGATAAAGCGAGAATCCTCAAGTATCTTGCTGAAATGACCTACGAAGATGGTCTTGTTCCGATGTTCAACGGAAAGGATCTTTCGGGATGGAAGGGATTGGTTGGCAATCCTATCACAAGGAAAAAGATGGATTCAAAAGAATTCGATCAAAAACAGGCAGAAGCTGATCTTAAATTAAAGAACAACTGGTCGGTAAAAGATGGCTGCATCACGTTTAACGGTGAAGGCGATAACCTGTGTTCGGTGAAACAATACGGCGATTTCGAAATGGTTGTCGACTGGCGGATTACCAAAAAAGGGGACAGCGGTATTTATCTTCGTGGATCGCCACAGGTTCAGATCTGGGATACTTCACGTGTTGAGGTAGGTGCGCAGGTTGGTTCAGGTGGTCTTTACAACAATCAGAAGAATCCGGCCAAACCTTCAAAGGTGGCTGATAATCCGGTAGGAGAGTGGAATACTTTCCGTATAAAAATGATTGGCGATAAAGTAACTGTCTTCCTTAACGGAGAATTGGTGGTTGATAATGTTGTATTGGAGAATTACTGGGATCGTTCAATCCCTATCTTCCCAAAAGAAGCCATCGAACTCCAGGCACACGGCACCGACCTTGCATTCCGCGACGTGTATGTTCAGGAATTGAATAACAACGATTTCACAGTCTCGGACGAAGAGAGCAAAGACGGATTCAAACCGTTGTTCAACGGAAAGGATTTTGAAGGATGGACAGGCAATACAACCGATTACAAAGTTGAAAACGGCGAGATCGTGCTTCATATTGATGCCGGCCCTTCACATGGTAATCTTTTCACAAAAGATGAATACGGTGATTTCGTTTATCGTTTTGAATTCCAGTTAACACCCGGAGCAAACAATGGTTTGGGTATTCGTGCGCCGCTCGAGGGGGATGCAGCTTATGTAGGAATGGAACTTCAGATCCTCGATAACGAAGATCCGATTTACGCAACGCTTGCACCATACCAATATCACGGTTCGGTTTATGGTGTAATCGCTGCAAAGCGGGGTTATCTGAAGCCAACAGGACAGTGGAACTATGAAGAAGTGGTTGCCAAAGGGCCAAGCATCAAAGTAACACTGAACGGAACAGTAATTCTTGAAGGTAACATCAAGGAAGCCTCCAAAAGCGGAACATTGGATCACAAGGAACATCCCGGACTTTTGCGTGAGAAAGGTCATATTGGATTCCTGGGACATGGTTCGGTTGTTAAATTCAAGAATATCAGGTTGAAAGAATTAAGTAAGAAATAGTATTTTATATCATTAGAAGTTAAGCCACTCTTTCCAATTGAATTCTGGAAGAGTGGCTTTCTTTTTAGCGTATTCGTGAAGATTTTAAATGAAGGAATCAGGTTTAACGACTTTTCATCCTATCGCGTAGCGATTTAAATATTGTAGAAACATCGTTGACATAGTGATCAGTTACCGCGTAGCGGTTAAACATGATAACCATTTATGGGTTTAGAATAATGGCGCATAGATCATTCGTTTTCTATTAACCATGACAGATGCGCCGGAAAAAATAATCGTACATTTCTACAATACAATAACCGCATACGCGGTAAATGGAATGTTGATTATCTGCTACAATACTTTAACCGCATACGCGGTAAAAGCGTGGTAGGTTAAAAATGCAAAAAACAACTGGCTGCTATTTAATTTAAACATATGCGATATGTTCTTTTTATTCATTCATAATTACTAATTTGCGGTAAAATTCAGAAGATGCAATTGGGACAACTTAAATACAGGATACTTTTGATGCTATTTGCGGTAGCTCCTGTGATTCCTGCGTCATCATCATCGCTGAAAACAGCTGAATCAGAATTGACTTCAACCCCCGTTACCTTTTCGATCCCCGGTTCACAGACGAATATTTACACGCCGGAATTTAATTTAAATGCTGATTCTGTAGTTATTCCGTTGAAACGGGCCGGGCGATTGTTCCTGATAGATGCAAAAGTGGGAGAGGAGACGGGCAACCTGGTCTTTGACTCCGGTGCAAACGGACTTGTACTCAATAGTACCTATTTCAGAAATCATGTAAAGTCGGGAGGTTCAACACCAACCGGAGTTACAGGTGCAGTAGGCGCGGTAGAACAGATATTTGTCAAACAGATCGAATTTTCGGAGATATCCTATAAAAATATCATGGCCGATGTCACCAACCTGGGGCATATTGAGAACCGAAGGAGTGTAAAAATACTGGGCTTAATTGGATTCAGCATGATGCGCAGACTCGAGATTGTAATCGACGTCAAAACCAACCAGCTTAAATTATTCCGGATCGATAAGGAAGGTAACAGATTAAACAACAGCTCACCGAAGTTTAAACCAGATTATACGCAGAAAATAGTCGGGAATTCAAATATCCTGTTCTTAAAAGGAATCATCAGTGGCAAAACCCTAAATTTTTGTTTCGATACCGGATGCGAAACCAATGTAATCTGCAGTGACTGCAACAGAAGCATCATGAATACACTCACGATCACGGGACGTTCCAAATTAAGTGGCACCGGATCAGCCGGTTCGGAGGTATTGTTTGGGCGCATGAACGACTTTACGATCGGCAATAAACAGATCCCGAATATGGATACCGTTATTACCAACCTGGGTGCCCTAAGCGAAAGTTACGGGACCAAGATTGATGGGATGCTGGGCTATAATTTCCTTGAACAGGGCATCATCAGTATTAATTTTGTGAAAAGAGAGTTTGGTATTCGTTTTAATAAAGCAGAAGAGAAATGAAGACAATTACACGTTATACCCTGCTACTCGTTGGGCTGTTCTATACATTGACCAGCCTGGCTCAATACGATCCTGATAAGGTGTGTCGGATTGATAACGGGGAACTTATCTTTTCACTCAACCTCAAATGGACAGACAAGGAGAAGGCAGCAGTTTCGAAGCAATTCGATCTCGACAGTATACTGATCGCGCAGGTGTACGAGGGGAAATCAATTATTATTGTTAACGGTGAAACGTGGAATGCAAAGAAGGTTAAACCTGATTTTGTTGAGCTTTCCAAACCTATACAATCGGGTAACGAGAAAAACCTGGAATTAGATGATCTGTTTCTTGAGATTGACAACTGGATGACCTTTACAGGAAAAACGGTTGAATCATCGGTTGGCTGGGGGGTAAATGATTTTAAACTTTCGTATGTATTTGTGTATAACCAGAAGACTGCACGTTTCTATTTACCCGCATCAACGACGGCTCAGAAAGCCTATATAGCAGGTTCTTTCAATGGATGGAGCACTACCCAGACGCCGATGCAGCATGTAAGTGACGGATGGATGGTTTATGTGGACCTGAAGCCAGGAAAATATAGTTATAAGTTTATTGTTGATGGCGAATGGATCACTGATCCCAATAATAAACTCCGCGAACGCGACGGAGAAGGCGATTATAATTCAATTGTGTATTGTTGTAATCACCGTTTTGAACTCAAAGGATATGCGGATGCACGCAATGTGGTTGTAACCGGTAATTTCTTTAGCTGGAATCCACGGGGAATTGCAATGAATAAAACTTCCGACGGGTGGGCGCTTCCCATTTATATGCGTGATGGAACTTATGCCTATAAGTTTTTGGTCGACAACCAATGGATAACCGATCCCGCCAATAAAGAGATACGGAAAGATGCGGATGGACACATGAATTCATTTGTTGAAATTGGCAAGCCGTACCTTTTCAAACTCGATGGATTTACAACCGCCGATAAAGTGATCCTTACGGGTAGTTTCAACGGATGGAGCCGAAATGAACTGGTGATGAATAAAACCGAAAAGGGGTGGCAACTTCCATATGTCGTTTCGGCAGGAAATTACGAGTATAAATTCATTGTCGACGGGGAGTGGATGACTGATCCTGCTAATCCATTCTCGACAGGATCGGGTAATACGGTGAATTCGTTTATCGCGCTGAAAGCCAATTACATTTTCAAGCTCGATCAATTCCCAGATGCTAAAACGGTGATTGTTACCGGTAGTTTTAATGGCTGGAACAAGACAGGTTACAGGATGACCAGGCGGGGCGGAAAATGGATTTTACCAATCTATCTCCAACCGGGGAAATATACCTATAAGTTTATCGTCGACGGAAACTGGATCATCGATCCCTCGAACAAGCTTTATGAGCAAAACGAGCATAACACCAATAACTCGGTGTTGTGGATCGATCCTTTCTGATCCATCAATAACAACGTTGAAGCAAGTAATAATTTTTCAAAACCCGAGGCCACAAAGACACCAGGACACAAAGGAACACTAAGTTTGAATTGAATTTACTTAGTGAAACTTGGAGACTTCGTGACTCCTATATAAATCTTTTCTAATCCATGATATTCAATACCATTATTCCAAACCGCGGGTTTGCATGTTTATAGAAACAGGTTGCGAAAGAGCCATATTCGACCGCCGGAGTCGAACATCCTATTTTGGTCTCATTTTCTATAAACATACGACCTCTCTGAAGTCTTTTGAAAATAAATGCAATTACATTTTACAGTTATCTGTTTTTAGGTTGGAGTCTCACTACTCCAGATTACTTGATGGCCTCGTTTATATGAATCAACTGCAATTCAGTATTGCGGAAAGATCCATTCTGATCCATCAATAACAACTGAGAAACAAACAATGACAATCGAGACATGAGCAATGACAACTGAGAAGCAAACAATGACAACCGAGACACGAACAATGACAACCGAGACACGAACAATGACAACCGAGACACGAACAATGACAACCGATGCACAAACAATGACAACCGATGCACGAACAATGACAACCGATAAGCAAACAATGACAACCTGGACATAAGCAATGAAAACCGGGAAGTAAACAATGACAAATGAGATGTACGCAACCAGGCCAGAAAAGTAAACATTGTAAACAGAACAACGCTTAAAACATTCTCATCCTACATCAGGCATACCAACCATGATAACTTTACTAAAAAATTGAAATTAATAGGATTTACAGCGTTTGTAGATGGTTATCCGGCAATTATTTTAAGAAAATTGCTGTAATAATAAAAAAAAGTCATAATAATGACAAAATATTTGGATTTTATATTTTTATATTTTAATTTTCGAAAGATTTCAAATAACTGTCATTACAAACCACCTAATTCTTTAAAAAATGAACACCATCCAGGAATCGCACGATCGCATGTTTCGCCAGGTTGTTAGTTTTAGTAAAGAAAATAAACAACTCACCGGAAAACTGCCCAACTACAATGAAAATTTGGGCAAACTTGAAATCACGGTAAGGGCCATACAACTTGCGGCCGAAGAGCAAAAGCTCGATACCAAAGGTATTACAAAGTACAAACTTCAGGCGAGAAATCAATTGATGACACTGGGTGCCGATACGGCACGTAAACTGACTTCGTTTGCTAAATTAACCAATAATCCAATATTGTTGGGCAAAGTAGATCACACCGAAACTGATTTTAAACGGTTCTCGGATGATTCCTTAAAGGATTATGCGCAGATCATTTATAATGCTGCCAAACCGCTTATTTCGGAACTTGCGAATTACGATATTACAGATGACACACAAGCCATGTTTTTAAGTGCGATCAATATCTATAACGAAGTTTTGGCATCGCCAAATCTTGCAGAAACGATCAAAAAACAGGCGACTGAAAAACTTGCGCGGCTATTCATCGAAGGCAATGGCTATGTTGACAATATGGCTCTTGCAGTCGAAATTGTAAGGCTCAAAGAGCCGATCTTTTATCTTGGATTCAAAACGGCGCAGAAAATTACGGTCAGAGGTAAGGTAAAGCTCTCGTTAAAAGGGCATACTGTTGACGTTAATGGTGAACCGGTAGCCGGCGTAACCTATACGGCAACTTTAAATGGGGTGGTTGTACTAACCGGAAAAACATTTAAAAAAGGAGGTTTTAACCATAAATCGATGGCGGCAGGAGTTTACCAGTTTACATTTAAAAAAGCCGGGCTTGCCGATCAAACCCTCGATGTTGTGGTGAACGATGGCGAACTGACCAGAATAAAGGTAATCATGGTAAATGCATAAAGATATAGGTTGCAGAATAACAGTTGCCCGGTCGGGATTTGAACCCCGGCCGGGCTTTTTTGATTGGGAATGAATCAGGAAACATAATTTAATGAAAATAGGTGGGAGGTTAGGCAATTACTAAATATAAAGAAGTTACATTAGCGGAAACTTATATAGACATTCATATTGAGATGTTTTATATGGATTGCGTTCAAATAAACGCTTTAGCAGCAATGGTAAAAAAGACACTAATTACTAAACAATGAATAAAGAACAACTTATACACGAATGCTCAAGATTATTTGCCTGTAAAACAATAACCGATAGTGAGGATATGCTTGACATTTATGCTGAATTTTTTTTTAACACTGTTAAAAACCATCATTTAGAAGCTATTACCTCACAAGCAGATGCAGATGCTGAAATGATATTTCAAATGATGATGACTAAAGTCTTGCATCTTAAGAGTGTGATATCAGGAATTTCATATAATGCTAAAGACGGATCATCGCTTAACAAAATTGTTGACCCTACTATCGTTGCTTCATTAATAAGAAATATTTATGAAACAACAGCCATGTTTAATCTCATTTATCGATATGCAAAGTCAAATGACGAAAAGGAAATACTATATCTTCTTTGGGTTCATGCTGGATTAAAATATCGCCAACGTTTTGAAAATGCAATTACTACGGATGAGAATAGAAAGAAACAGGAAAATGAAAAAGCCGAAATGGATAAAATTGTTTCATTAATTGAAGCAAACGAATTATTCAAAAAACTGGATGAAAAAAATCAAGGAAAAATAAAATCTAAACTTAAAGATAAAGACTACCTAATGAAGTTTGAAGGAACAGAGGTTGATTTCCTTCATTGGCATCAATTGACAACAATAATGGGTATCAAAGAAGGCTTACTTGAAGACATTTATACATATTTTTCTCAGTATTCTCATCCCTCTAGTGTAGCTGTTTTTCAATTTGCTGGCATGTTTAAAAAAGGTGAAGAAGCCTTTCCTCAAATGACCAATTTCAATTTGAAAATTGCTTTTTTCATGTTCAGTATATTCATTGCGGACTATATAAAACTCTTTCCTTCAGTTTTAAATACATTTGAAGCTATGGATATTAGAGATCAAATAGTAATAAATTTTCATAACACCATGACACGAAGTTCCGACTATTCAATAAATGAGTCTTGGAAATCCCTCGAAAAACAACCATGACACAACCACCACATGCTGTTAACAGCAAGCATAAAAAACGACACAGCGATTATGGGACAGCAAGACATAAATAGTAAAATTTGGAATAATCTCGACAAACTGCGGACTGACCAACACTTTTCAGGTTTTCGGGACACGAAACTTTTGGAGTTAATCGGAGCGACATTTGGGATAGAAAAAATTAACCAAATTTTTGAAGACAAAGACTTGCTAACTAAACTGGCAAACATATATCCCGTAACACGCCCGACTTACATTCTTAACTTTATCAGTGAGCTTATAACGTTAGAAGAAAATAAATCAATGTTAGATCCTTGGCTTACAATTGGATCGCCTGCTCTTTATATTCAAACTGATTATTTTAAGGGGATTTGTAATATTCAAAATGAATTGGAAGCAATCAAAGTCCTTTTCAAAAAAGAAGGTTGTTTTTTCATTCTTGGAAACCCATTGTCAGAACTTGAAAATATCAATGAAAAATTTGATATTGTTCTTTCATTTCCACCGTTTAGAGTGCGAACAGAGCATATAGGTGGAGATAGAAGTCCTTTTGATTTTTCCACAACATTGCTTTTAAAATGTGGCGAATTACTAAAAACAAACGGGCGAATTATTTTCCTTGTTTCTAATTCATTCTTATTGGACGACAAAGGAAAGGAAGCAATAAATAATGCAGGGCTTTTTGTAGAAGCAGTGTTTTCAATTCCTATAGGAGCATTTGCTCCAATGACAAGTATTTCTTCAAATCTAATCTTAGTTTCAAGAAAAGTAAGTAGGAAAACCTTTGTAGCAGAAATATCACAGGACGAAACAACTAATAAAACAATTCTATACAATTTCAAAAATCAAAAAGAAGGTAAGGTAATTCAACTTGGAGGTTTTGTTGATTTAAAAGAATTCAAGTCGTTGAATGCTTTAATTTCAGAAAAAGAAATGCAAGAATTGGTTAAAAGAATTGGCTATCCACCAATTCTTTTAACTGACATTTCCATTTCAATCAATGCCTTAAAGGGAGACAATACTGAAGAAGTTGAACATTTGACAAATTCCATTTATCTTCCTAAAGTTGGCAATAATCCTGTAATTGCAAGTCTTTCAGAGCTGAAAATTAAACCTAAGAATTATTACCAAATTCAAATAGACGAAACACAGGCAAATGCAATTTATGTTGCTAATTATTTTAATACCCCAATTGGAAAAAAACTAAGAGATAGTTTGGAAGTTGGATCTGTAATTCCACAAATTTCAAAATCACAATTAACTAAGTGTGTTCTATATTTACCAGATCTACCAATACAAGCAGAACTAATTGAAGTTAACAATAAAATTCAACAATTCATTTTAAGACTCGATGAATTAAAACGTAATCTTTGGAAACACCCCAAGAACTACAAAACAATAGTAAAGGAATTAAAATCCATTAATCAGAAAGAAAAGTTAGAAAATTGGATTGATAAATTGCCTTTCCCAATTTCTTCAATTCTTTGGCGTTACTATGCTACAAAGGATAATGGAAAGAAAATTGAACACCTTTTTCATTTTTTTGAAGCTTTTTCAGAATTCTTATCAATGCTTATGTTGAGTGCTTTGATGCAAGATAAAGAGTTTTACAAAGAAGAGAATCATAAATGGATTGGTAAAGACGAAAAGTTTCAAAATTGGTATTTAAGAGCGACGTTTGGGAATTGGAATAACCTCATTGCAAATCTTTCCAAAGCAATACGGGAATATTTATCCGACAACGACAAAAAAGAATATTGCAAAAATCTTTTTGGCAATCCAAGTGATGCTTTTCTTTCAATGATTACAAGCAAAGTAATTGTAAATGTTCTATTTGAAGTTTCAAACCTCAGAAATAAATGGAAAGGACACGGAGGTATAACAAGTGAAGAAGAAAACGATCAAAGAGTTTTGACACTTGAGCAACAACTTAATGAATTCAGAAAATGCATTGCAGATGCTTTTGAAGATACAATAATGTTGTCACCGTTGACAAGCAGTTTTGAAGATGGCATTTTTACTTTTACTGCAAAAGAACTTATTGGAGCAAGAACACCTTTCAATGAGATAACAATCAAAAGCTTAATTCCACTTGACAGAAAGAAACTTTATCTGAGCAATTCACAGCAGACAAAGCCTTTGGAGTTACTTCCATTTATCAAGTTTATAGAAGCTTCTGATGCTATTTACTTTTATACAAGTATTGAGAGTAAAGATGTGCGTTGGGTTTCATATCACTTTGACAAAAAAGCAGAAATCAAACAACCAGCAGACAATGAATTATTTAAAGCTTTTGACTTGCTTAAACCGTAACGGACTGACTCGAATGGCAGCAGCAATAGCAAGCTATCCTTAAGTAGAGATTCGGTGCTTTGCTGACAGGAAATTAGTAAATTAGCAGCTCATCGAGGGAGTTCATCGGATAAATCCAGCCCTGTGCAGTAGAACGTTATAGGGCATAATATAAATGACCATGAAACAGATAAACAAGACATATTATTGGATCGGGTTACTAATATTTTTTAGTTTAATATTAGTATTAAAATACTTTGGATTTCTATCTGAGATTACAAAGGAATTCTTTTACGTAATTTTTGGCTTATGGATTTGTTTGATTTTACTACCATTATTTGGAGAGATTGAATTTCTTGGAATAAAGTTAAAAAAAGAGATTGACGAATTAAAAAAAGAAGTTAAAAGTGAGATTCAATCAATTAAATATGAGATTAACACATCAAATAAGCAACAAGTATTCCTTGGTTATGGACTGCCTCCTTCTGACACTAAAATACCAGAATTGGAAAAAGAAATTAATGATTTAAAAGAAAAGTTAAAACAAAAGGAGAAAGTATTTGGAAAATTAAATTACACTGGATTAGCGGGTCGATTTGATGTTTCAGACACAACAATACAACTTTTTCAGATTCGCTATAAACTGGAAGAATTAATAACTAAAATCTGGACCAATTATCGAGAAGATCTGGAAGTAGAAAATGGCCGAATAATTAGTCCAGTAAAAATGCTAAATGATTTAAGAGATATTGACATAATTGACTCAGATGTATCGGAAATTATAAGAGGGATTTTATCAATTTGTAATTCCGCTGTTCATGGTAAAATGACTTCAAAAAGGCAAAGAGATTTTGTAATTGAAAATACTAAAGTAATATATGATACATTATCTGGAATGATTAAGAATGAATGAATTGAGGTTAGTTGTCAGTCGTTTGTAACGATCAATAAATCAAATCATGTCATCAGAAGGCAATACAGGAACCAAATGAATGATAAATATTTTAATAGAATAGGATGATGAGTTACAAACTCAGAACCATAAACCCCTGTTGCAAACGAGGGGGAGGCTGAAATGACTGAAGTAACCATTTTAACGGTCAGGCAATCTTTAAAGAAAATGTAATTGTTATGAAAAAATGTAACTGGATAATGTGTTCCCTTCTTTTAATGCTTTCATGCGAAAAAAGCGTTGTTGAAGTTTCGATCAACGATGTCGTAAAACAAAACCAGTATTACGCGAACGAAATTTTTGATGCCCAAAATCTAAAGGTCTATGGACGGTGGAAATTACTTTATACTTCCGGAGGGATCGGAGGCTCAATTATCAGGCCTGCATCTGATTTTCATTTGCAATTCATTCCATTTGGCATATACGGTAAAATTAATGACAACAAGGTAACAGAAATCGGGAAAATTATAATTTCAAAACAAGATAATAGTGCGACAGTCATCGATTTTTTCCCTGATGATAAATATAAAACAGACTATTTTCTTATTCAGAAATCTATTTATTTCATGGGGAATGACACGCTGATTTTAAGCGACTACAGAATGGGCGATGGATACGAGAATTATTACAAAAGAATAAAATGAGAATATTCAGAGCTGTCAAATTTATAATTGCGGTTGGTATCTTACTTTTAGCAAGTTGCAAAAAACAAGATGTTCCGGCAAATGTCGTTGTCGGTGTAAATTTGATTGATGAAAATGAATACGCGATCACCAATAATTCAGGCATTCATATTACTCTATCTGAAGGGCAAAATAAATTTGCGGGTGTAACGGGTTCAAATGGTGAATGCATTTTTGACAATCTTCCTTATGGAACTTACAATGTTCAGTTTGAAAAAAGCGGCTTTATTTCAGAATATATCAATCCGGTACTTCAACATGATGAAAATGACAGCATAAACTTTCACTCGTATAAAATGCATGAAATACCTAAATATCAAATATCACTCGACAGCATTAGCAGAAAATCAGAAGTGGGTGACGATTCCAGACTTTACGGATATGGAAAATTACATAACACAAAAGGACTTCCAAAAATTCAATATCAAACAATCGTATATTTCAGTAACAATGTAAATGTATCAAAGGACAATTACCTTTTTTATCATTTCGGTGCAATCATAATCCACTATATTAAAGGCAATAACTGCCAGATATGGATGTCAAACTGGACAAGTGCTTATTTAGTTCCACCCGGTTATGACACTTTATATGTACGGGTATATCCAAATGCATTTTATCGGGAATGGTTCAAGATACGAGAAGAAGCTTTTGGAGTTCCTACTGAGGTTTTTAAATGGGTAATTCCCAAATAACGCAAGATCCCTGTATGAGTCCGTTTCCCCCTCCCCGGATAAGGTAATAAGGTTATTGGTCATAAGCGTTGATTTTCTACTTAGGTAGCCTTTAAAAACAAGGTTTAAAGAAAAGGTAATCAATGTTATTTGGATATGGTATCTATCTGAGAGATGTATAAAAGGTAGGTGGCAAACGATGATTCGGTTGGATTATAAAAAATGGAAAGCATCTTGGTAATTGTACCAATATTTGGTAACTTCGTGAAAAAATTGGTAAGTTATGAGTAGAAACACTTCAATATCAATAGGAGACTATTTTGATAAATTTATTCAAAATAGAATAACTGCCGGAAGATTTAAAAATGCAAGTGAGGTTATCAGGGCAGGATTAAGACTTTTGGAAGCGGAGGAAAACAGAATCATTGCATTACGGGAAGCTATTCACGAAGGGATTGAAAGCGGAGTGGCTATTGATTTCGATCCTGATTCACATTTGGAACGATTAAAAGCAAAAAGGAAATTAAATGGCTAAGTGTAAATTAACCAATAGGGCAGTTGATGATTTAGCCAGAATTTGGAATTATACTTTTGACAACTGGTCTGAAAATCAAGCCGACAAATATTATCATATGCTTTTGGAAAACTGTTACGAAGTTGCAAATAACCCTGAGTCAGGTAAAAATTAATCAGTAGTAACAGAAAATTTATTGGGGTTTAAAGCTTGTAGTCACATCATTTTTTACAGAAAGATCGGAGAAAACGAAGTGGAAATCACAAGAATTCTGCATGAACAAATGGACTTGAAGAATAGATTAAAGGAAAAATAATTCGCTCCCCCACGTTTGTAACGAGGGGTTAGTTGTCAGTCGTTTGTAACGATAAATGCAACAAAACATATCTTCAGAAGACAATGCAGGAACAAAAGGGATGATAAATATTATAACTGAAATATGAAGACTAGTTACAAACTCAGAACCATAAACCCCTCCCCGAAAAAGCAGGTTCCGAAGTTTCGGGAGTACAAACTAAGGGGATGCTGAAAATAAAGGTATCATCGAAAATCTGCCCAAACTGATTTTAAACGGTTTTCGGATGATTCTTCAGCTTTATAAAATCGATCAGATTTCTTTTGTTGATGCAGACGGGAGAAGTATTGGAATAACGGCAATTTCAAGATCAAAATCTGTGAATTATGTAATACTATGTCGGAATTATGTAACATCCTTTGATTGGTTCAATCTATCTTTGATTGATAAGAAAACCAATGAAATAAATCATGACAAAATCAAGCGAAATACTCAGCGGATCAGGACAAACGAATGAAATGCAGGAATCACCTTTATGTAGTTGTGGTGATCGGTATCAGAATCATCAGATCGGTGATCCCTATTCGAAAACTGTTTTCAAATGCCCCATGAAATGTGAAGGCGACAAAACTTATAATGTCCCTGGCAATTGTCCTGTTTGCAATATGAAACTGGAGCAGGTTACCGAAGTACATCAACATTATTATTTATAAAAAATCGAATGATCTGTAATATTTAAAAACTGAAATTATGATGGACGCAACAAGTAGTGCATGGGTGTTTAATATTGGATATGGCTGGATCATTGGCCTGATCGTTCTTGTTATTATTATCGGACTGATGTCGAATGCCAACAGGCGAAGGAAAAATGCAAGCATGCAAAAATTTAATTCGCCGCAGGATATTTTGAAAACAAGATATGCCAAGGGTGAAATCAGTAAAGATGAGTTTGACGAAAAAAGGAGACATATTTCATAATGATCAGTCTGGTGATCCATATAATTTAATAAAGTAGGATGATGGAAGAAGTAAATAATGGATGGACAATGGGTACCGGGTTTGGTTATTACCTGATCTTCGGCATTGCAATTCTTGTTGTTGTGATTGGAATTTATGCGATGGTTCGAAAAAAAAAGTAGCGGATAAAAAGAGGTGTGTGCGGTGAATAATTAGATGACCTATTTTCAAATTTAAGGTCTTCTGATAATAACAAATAAGAATGCCACCAAATCTCCAGGTCACCAAAGTCCACCAAGGATTAATACATTAACTTTGGTGAAATTTGGTGTGTTAGTGTTTTGGTGGCAAAATGGCTTTTCGTAATCTCAAATTTTATACGTTATTTCGGAAATAGTATAGTAAGTACCTTGATCGGGATCTTTAACTTTGACACCAAAATCAGAGGTTATGGAAAACATCGTTAAAAAAAGTTTCCCGGTTACAGGAATGAGTTGTGCT
>Ga0209100_1001406_pt1 | contig 16483 bp, 14 predicted proteins | sample lystaG_FD_185480 | JGI IMG/M metagenome (GOLD analysis project Ga0209100, IMG submission 185480) | Glacier valley bacterial and archeal communities from Borup Fiord, Nunavut, Canada, to study Microbial Dark Matter (Phase II) -... | ecosystem: Environmental > Aquatic > Freshwater > Ice > Glacier ...
TCACGAACGGTTAGGCCGGATTCCAGGAACCCGTCATAGATGGATAGAAATTGTCTCGCTTTTAACATCGTTGGTTTTTTAAATGAACCTCAAACGTATAAACCAAAAAGACAATTTAAAATACGGGATTCACCGAATGCTTACACAACTTCGGCAATAGCAGAAGGCATTGTTACAATTGGGAAAACAATACGTCCATAATGTGGAGATAGTAAGAACGTGAAACCCGCAATCACATATCCAAAGCACCCTATTATCAGTAAAACACCTATAATTTGTGGAATGAACTTCGATTTCATTATTAGAAGCCCCAATGGAAAAAGCCAAAGTCCCCAAAAGATACCGACCATTTTACTTCCATATTCGTGTAAACTGAGAAACAATTGTGCTAAAGCGTATTGTTGATTCGATCCGAATTCTTTTAAGAAATCACCGCCATTAAATAGTGTCAGAATAGCTAAATGGTTTAGTTCATTGATGAAAGCTGCCGGAACACCGACAATTACCAGCGACACCATAAGCATTGCCAGTTTTTTGTTAACGTCTTTTAATAAATTGTAAAACGAAAGAACCAAAAACACAAAGACAATCAGGTAGAGTAGATTGCTGACAATACCCAAACGAAACATCATTTTCGATGCAATAATGTTATTAACTGTAGTCAGCGTATCATCGGGTACTATAATTTTGGAAGGTACATACACCAGTCCAAAAATACTTGTAATGGCAAGAATCAGGTACAGTAATCCGGCAACTCTTGCATTCTTTTTAATTGAATAAGTTTTTTCCATTATCTTAAAGGTTAAATGTTTAATCGGTCCGGTTTTTAAGATATTTCTCTGTTAATATCAACTTTTAGGTCGAGCTGATTTATTGTCATTAAATTGAGTTGTTGTCCTATAATGAACGCAAACTCATTTATACGAACATTAAAACCATTCAATACATCCCAATATGGGTGGCTATATACAGTCATTACGATTCTTTATTTTTGTAAAGGTAAAAATTATGCTTTTCAAAATATCAATCTCAACCGGTATTTTGTAGACGCTCTAACAACTAATTTATAAAACCTTATTTTTATTGCCAGACCTTAGTAGCCAGATGTCCAAACTCACACCAATAACCTTATTAACCTTATTTTTTCAATGTGTTTTGATAATGTTTAATTTCATCTTAATAAGGTAATAAGGTTATAGAAGAGAATGATACAACGAAGCTACTAAGGTTTTTTGAAAAAAAATAAGGTTTTCTGAAAAATAACACGCATCAATTATTCTTTAGACTATTATTCCCTCAACAATTAGAATTGATCGCCTTTCCCATTCCACTACCAGACAAAAGGAATCAGCCGATATCGTATGCTCTTTTTATATGCCTCGTACCCTTCCAACTCATTGATTAACATCTTCTCCTCTCCCACAATCCTGAATATTAAAAGGAACAGCATTAATAAACCGATTATTAATCCAATGGCATTAGGACGATCCAGGCTATAAAACCAAAGAACAATCCGATGACCACATACTTGTCCCACCCTTTCTGATCTTCGGTCCCGGTTGCCTGTAACGTTCCATCAGCAAAGCTGGATTCTTCCGGTACAAATAGATGATCGTTGTATAACACAAGATCAAAAACCAACTGCTGAAGAGATACCCTTCGATCCACAGCCAATCGCCTGAAAGGTAGATCAACAAAGCCGGAAAGATCAGGATGTAGACGAAAGTCAATATCAATTTGACTGCGGATATTTTACTTTTTTCAGTCTCCATATGGTTTTAAAGTTGATGATCATGATCGATTGCTGCGCTTTCATCAAAATTTCATCTGACAAAATTGTTCGATATTCTTTCTAATGATGATTGAATTCAATGAACCTTCCGGCAAAGCCGCACCTCAAAAATACAAATTCCGGTTAACATAGTCCTGCACCAAATCCCAATACTCAATGTTTGGGTCCCGCTATTTGGCTAACGCCGATCTCCGGTTTCAATTGTGGTAAAAGGAAGTGATTGAACCTAAGGTCGGCAAAACTCAAATTGCTAGATCCCGACTTCATGCTGTTATTTGTCTTAGTCTATAAAGCAATAAAATTTCACAGTCATATTAAACTTGTCAAACTCGTTTCATTATTCTTTTCAGACTATGTCATCCGTAAGTTGGTTTGTTTTATTTTTTTCTTCTTGCCTCAGTTTAAAATTTTGAAATATTTCTCATTGGTTGCAAAGAGGAAGCTCTTTTAAAATTTCAGTCCAACACAGCACTGTTTTAGGCGAATTGTAAATGTTATTAAACCTGTGCTTTAGCTTTTTTACTATAAATATTTTAGAGATTCATTCTTGATAAAATCTTTTTTCACCTCACGTATTAAAGTACTAAAGTCAATATCGCCACCTCCTCCATTATCAATTAATATTAATGCTTCAATCCATTGTGTTTTACCGTTTACATAAAGATTAACAACAGAAAGGTCCCCACCTGCTCTCCTCCAAATTTCGTTTTCTCTAAGTCCAGATGGATACAGTTTGGGTAAAATTTCAAGAAGCTTTTGTTTTAATGAAAGTGTTACAACCTCTTGTTTTACTCCTATATAATCAATTAAACCAAATAGAAATTCCGTTGAGGTCTGAGATGCATATGGCTGAGATCCTTCTTTATCGGAATTTTCTTTTCCGTCTACTAAGTCTGAAATACCCCGAATGATAAGCGATTTAATTAATGGATATGGTCTGCATGCTTCCAAAAATCCCAGCCCTTCCATTTCAACAGCTAAGGCATTACTGCAATGAAGTTTTAAGAATCTATACAATTCAGAATCTTTTGAGCCGACAACTTTTTCACCTGATGCAATTGTTCCAACATAGGCAGAAATACGTTCATGAAATTTAGTGTTCAAAAAAGAAGCGGATTGTTTCTTCCAACTATCTGAAATTGAAAAATTGGTTGCAAGTTGTTCTAACTCGTATGATGAGAAGCCAAATTGTGGCCTTGATAAAAATAAATCCCCATCTTTTACTTTGCCTCTTTCATATCCATAAACATCAGAACCAATAACAATATCTCCAACCTTTACATCTTTCAAACCACCTGCTACACCAACGAAAAAAATATAGGTTGGCTTGAAATGTTGAATTATTCTTTCTGTTTCAATTGCTGCATTAACATTTGTCTGGTTAGTTCTTCCAACAATAATCTGCAATTTATTTCCATTAGAAATGTAATTGCCGACTTTATAAAGTGTTTTAGAATCAGGATGTATATAGTCCCCAACATTTGAGAGCTTTTTAATTACAGCATTCTGTTCTAAAGCAAGTGCGGTTTGTATTACAATTGTATTCATAGTTTTTTCAACAAATCATTTAATGTTTTTAATTCTTCGTTTCTCTTATTTTCTTCAAGCATAACTTTCAATAATTTTTTTACAGTAATTTTCCCATTGCAATGCTTCTTTTTTAATTTTTGCAATGCTGAAATCCATACTTCTTTTCCTGTTCCTTTAGTTAGTAAATCATAATCTTTTCCACCGGCTTGTGTCCAAATTTTATTTTCAGTTGGACCACCTACATAAATTGTGTATGAAAGCTGAGTAAATGCAGTCCACCATTCATCATTTGAAACTTCAATCTTAGATATTAAACCAGCTGCCCAGGCAAAACTTCGAGTAAAGAAATCAAGTAAATCTTTACATTCAGCCAAAGCAATTTTAAACTGTTTACTTGAGTATGATTTTTGATAAATTGAATATGCGACTGTTGAATATCTTCTTTTGAATGTTATTTGCCCCAATTGTGTCGCATCAACTACATCTAACTTTCCATTATAATTGGAAATATAGTCTTTTAAAATATGTTCGGGTAGTTGGTTATATGTATTGAAAATTGGTAATGCTGACTTTATATTGCCACTGTTGTAGTACAAGAAAGTTGAAATTGCATTGGAAAAAATAATATAGTCAGAAAGGGCATTGTCAAGTGGAACTTGAAAAGTTGAATTTTTGCTTAAAGATTCTAATAATGCGCTTGAAGTTTTTTCTAAAAATTTTGCTTTGACTTGCGGTGATAATTTTGCCCAAATTTCATTACGATGGATATAGTTCAAAATGTTTGCAAAATCTGTTTCGCTAATTTTTTCTAAAAGAGAATCGTTCACTGATTTATCATTTACTAATAAATCAAAGAGTAAATGAATTGATTTCATTGGGTCTTTCAAACCGTCAGTAACTTTGTTGCCATTATTAATTGCGGAAAACCATATCTCTTGCCAATTAGTATTTTCAATTTGAATGTCCGTTAAAAGTTTTGGTTCTGCAGTACAAAGTTTGCCAGAAAGCGAAATACAACGTTTGTCGCCGATTATGATCGAATAATTGATTATTTCTTTTGGTTTAATGCCCTTTGTAATTATTTCAATACCATCAAAAAAATTCTTGTCGGTATCAACTTTTAATTGATTTTCAAGTGCTATCTCAAAATCAAATTGAGATTTAAGAATTGTAGCATAAAGCCTAAACCAATTTCTTTTCAATGCAAATTGCTTAACCTCTGTTAATACTGGTTCTTCTGTTTTTGGAAATGATTCGTATAAGTATTTTTCCGCCGTTTTTGAATTTTCTATTTCGACAGAAATACTTGCCAACACTTCGACACCTTTTGTAAGCCATAGCCAAATTGTCTTTGCAGATATAGAATTAATGTCTGCAAGAAAGGAGGAAATGTTATCTTTAATCAAATTTCCGAACCAATTATTTTTTGGTAACGCAAAAATCTGAATTACAAATGGAACATAGTTCTGTTTTTGATTCTGTTTTTCATCGAGTAAATATTTCGAACACCATTTTTTAATTGCGACTGAAATTTTCCTTTCACTACCCTTGAAAGATTTTGTTTGAAAATTTCTTAAAATAAAAATTTCCGATTCATCAGCATTCTCAATAAGTATTGAAATCCTTTCAACTAACTTTAATTTGGTCGTAGTACCTTTGTTATCGTTTGGAGAATACTTCGCTATGATATTTGAAAGGGTATTAAGCAGTTTTAAATCTCTTTCCTTTTCGAGATTTTCAAATGATGGAATGCCCTTAGAAATAGTTGAAATTTCCTCTATTGAAGGAATTTCTGCCTCAATAGCTTTTACAAATGATTCAATTCTACTAATTGCCTCTTGCTCACCAGCTAAAAACTGTTCTGAAAATTCTTTCAATTCGGATGAATCTTCTTTACGAATAATTGAAACTCCTTTGTTCTCGTACTTGTTTTCTGTATTATCGGGAATGGCTAAAAAATTAAAATTTTCTTTTATAATATCATTTGGATTAAAGTTTATTCCAAAATTAAAACTCTCCTTTTGTGGTGTATTAAGCAATTGCCATAGTTTACAAACTGCAATCTCAAAATACTCTTGTCCAACCCAAACGATTGGTTCAAAATCATTAGCGAACTTTATGAAGGATTTAATGACCTTGTTAAATCTGAATTGCAAGGCATCTTTCAAAATTATTTTTTTTTGTTGGTCAGTAGTAATAGTGATTTGCTCTAATTGAATTGATTTGTTCATCTCTGCATTAAAAAGAGAGAGAAGGGGAGACAAATCAGAAATGTTTTTCAAGTCTGATTTGTTTATGATTAAACAATGTGAAAAAACTCGCCCGTTGCGAACATCAGGTGAATTGTCAGGATAAGTTTTGATTATAAGAAAAAAATCTCCGAATAGAAAACCTCTGAGAATCGGTTGCCATTGAAGACCACTTGGCGGACTATCTTGCAGGTCAGTTTGGAAAGCAATTTTCTTAGCAAGAGAAGTGTCATCTAAAGTTGTCTTGAGTAATTCCCATGCTTTATTTTGTTCTCCGCAGATTGCTTGATCTATTGTTATTTTCACAGTATCGCTTCTATAATTATGTGAGTCAAATCTTTGTTTTCTTCTCCAGATGAATTAATCATGTAACCAAAGTTTTCGGAACCAAAGTCTTGATATTTATTCTTTAAATCATTATTCTTTAAGGATCCTCCTTGTGAGGAAAGACCAAGAATATTCACTTTGCTTTCAGTCCAATTTGTATCAATAAAATTTAATAGAAGCGGCAAATATTTTTTCAACTCTTCTTTGGGTGTTCCTTTAGTAACTAATTCGTCCCAACAAGATAAAACAACTGTGAGTTTTGTTGTTGAATTTTTAAAATGGGAATCTTGTCCTTTTGTATGTAATAGAATTTGCAACAGTTCAATAAAAAAAGATTGGTCAGAAATAGAATATTCTTCTGAATTGCCATTTCCATTTTCTAATACTTCCGGTTTTATTGTTTTATTACTTAAATCGTAAGAAGTTGTCAGGTCGGATGGCTTTATAAATAAAATCCAATTTTCACTTTGCTTAATAGATTTTATCCACTTTGAATCAACCTCTCTGTTTTCAATAATAAAATTAACCTGTTCCCCTCCATAATCAGGACAGTCCAAGTCAATCTCTTCATCACGATATTTTAATGGTAAACAGATAATTGTGCTTTTCTCTGTTGGAGTTGTCATGACTTCATCACCTTTCGCTAATGCTCTTATTGCATCAATAATTGGAGTGAGATTTTCTATTGGTTTGTAAAGTTTCAGAGAACTATTATTCGCTTCAATTCTTGAACAAAGTTGTCCAATGAAAGTGGTCTTTCCTGAATGTGGTTTTCCTATAAGTAAAATTGACGTCGCCATTTATTTGCCTTTGTAATTGATAAATAAATCATCTGAAAATATTTTCTCTATTGTAAAATCAGATGCAGAAGGAATCATTATTTTTTCTAATAACCAATCAACTACTGCTAAATTATTTATGTGAACAAGGTCATCCGGACCTGGTTCTAAGAAATTACTGATTTCAATTTCTGTATAGTTTGAAAAAAGTGCTTCAAGTTCGCTTTTAAGAGCTTCCCTTATGCTTAACAAGACTTCTGCCTTTTTGTCCGACTTTGACCAAACCGCAATGACAGGACGGTTCTTCAAATCATGAGTAAGTTGCCTTGCTATTAACATAACTTCCTTTTTAGCGGCATTTTTATCATTTAGCAAAGCTTCGCAGTCTATGAATAACATAAAAGCATTTGAGTTTGCATAAATCCACCTAGCATTTTCTGCAAGTTCCTCATTGCGATTTACCGACCATGAAGAAAACACTTCGCCTGATGCATCAGCAAGTAAGATATCCTTTAATTGATGTTCTTTATTTCGTAAAGCAAAATGATACAGTCGATTTGAATTAACAGGAGTTGGTAGTGGAAATGCAACATTTCCTTTCTTGAATATTAATCTATGATATAGAGCATCCCAACCTAAGATAGTTTTTGTTCCTGCAAAATTATATTCCTTTAATTTTTTACCACTTAGTAAGAGCGTGTATAGCATTGCAAGAAATGTTGTTTTCCCAGCATCTACTTTGCCAACTATCCCAATAAGAATTGGGCTTGTCCTTGAGCTAATCAATTCTATATCATCTATATTAAAAGCAAGTCCACTCCAACCAAGACTTGACTTCTTCTGTTCTATCGTTTTTTGCTTTTTAACTTTTGTTTCTTTTGCTTCTGCAACAAAGTTTTTACATTGGGAGTAATCATCATGACCTAAATGACACCCAACTCCAGGTGCTCCGCATTCTTTTAATTTACATACTCCTGTCATATCTATATGCTTAATGAAAGTTTGATAGAATGTAAATCATGAAAAAGCCAAAGAGTAAATTCGCCTAAGCTTAATTCAGTGGTATCAGACACTCCAACAAAATTTTTGAATTGTTTTGCCTGATATTTTTCATTAACAAAGCCTTGAATAAAATTTGTAAAAGAAATTCTATTGTTATCGCTTGTAAATTCAGGAACAATTTTTTTTATCTCTGAATTGCACTTCTCAATCAATATTAGAAAGTCTGAAATTTTCATTTTCTTTTCTTCGCTTTGGGAAAAAGATCTATGCACCTCAAGTAAAAAATAATCAACACTCATCGGATACATCATAGGAATGAAATCTGAATAATCAATTGCAAGTGCTACTTGCAATTGACCATCATTAATATTTTTATAACTACTTTTCAGTAAAGGTGAAAATCCAGATTCTTTCCACCATAATAATTTAGTCCGCATTTGCATCAATGATAACACCTTCAAAAATTGCATTTGATTCAATTTCAAATCAGATAAGTGACTTGCAAGAGTTTTACTAATTATGTCATGTCTATTCTTTGTTCCTACTGGTATTGAATTCTCAATCCAATTTGCTAAATCAATTGGTTTTATTAAAGTAGATGCAACTTTTGAAATATCTATTTCTAAGTCTGGGGAAAAATTCCAGCTTTCAGAAACCTCCGCTTGAATTTTGTTACCAAGTTCATTCATAAAAGAGGTAAGTATTTCTTTCTCTCTTCCAAGTTTTAAATACTTGAATGTATTACGACTTGCAAACCAAATAAGGCAAGCTAAGTTTATTTCTTTAGAGACTAACTGCAAAGCTTCAAGCATTACTGCTCTAATGATAGTAAGCTTTGTGTCTTTTGAACTTGAAAGAAATGTTGGCCAGCTTTCAATTATCAGATTCTTAATTTCTATTATATACTTATTATCGGCTGGAACTTCAGGATCAAAAGCAATAAGAGAATAAGCTAAAATTAGCGCCTTGTCCTTGCTAATCCTTTTAGCTAATTCAGTACTAGTTTTTTTTATCTTTTCAAAATTTGAATCTTCAGATGTACGAATGAATTGCTCGTTTAAGTATTCTTGAATCATATTGATTTATTTTTAGGTTAATTAAATCTATTAAATTATTAAAAGCTTAAAAAAAGGTTCCCCTGTAAAGTTATGGCTTGTGTTCGGCTTGATTTAATACAGAATGCACCATTTGAAAGCTTATATTTCAAGATTTTTTTGCTCAGTGTCAAAAAATAAAAATACATTCTTGCAAAGAATATGTATCTGGTTATTTGCATGTTAGTTTCGTTTTTCATATCAAATTTAATACTCTATTTTTATTATCAATTTGCATTGTCACTGTTCTTTTTCCTCTTGTGCCAAACTTGTTTATAAATGCTCCATATTATCTATTTCGGTACATTTAGCCTATGTAATCTACAGATCGATTTTCACCTTTTGGATTTTTTTAGGTTCATAATACAATTTTCAAGTATACAAAAAAAATTACAAATCACCTAATTGTTACAGAACAACATTTGAATTAAAATTCGTCAAATATTATGGAATTATCTAATTTAGGATATAGTGCACAACTGTTAGTTACGGAAGATAAAAATCGCAAATGATTTTAAGGACAGCGTAGAGTAATATCTTTTAAAAAGACTGATGAGGCTGCTGATTTGAAACAACGAAGTGATTAACGTTTAAACAATTAGATACTGATTCATTTGAGAATATTTACTATATTTTAAGCCAACCGATAACCTCCAACATTCATCTACCAGAGTAGACAGCATGAATCCCGAAGCGGATGACATTACAATTATCATCTCTTCGGGATTCGCCCACCCATCTTGCAAACACTGCCCGTCATACTTGCAAACTCAGATTTCCATCAACCGCACCAATTACAAAATCAGCGTGGTCATCAAGGCGCTCCACGGACCGGCGAGGTCGGGATGTTTGGTGTTGTACCAACGGAAATAGATGTACAGGTTTTTACCCGAACAAATCGAACCTAACGGGAGAATAAACGAAGCCCTGGTTGAAATATCCCGCCTCAGGTTTTCAGCGTCTGCCGAATCGGGTGCCTTATCGCCTACCACAAAAACATATTGCACACAGTTGGCGCCAATTTCGATGGAAGCACGTGTGCTCGAAAGGTTGCGGCATTTAATGCTTACCGAACCGCCCCCGATAGGCATAATAGCAGCTGTTACCCGGTTAATCAATGGTGTAGTGGCAACCGTGCGCGTGACCTTCTGCAAAACCCCCTTCTTAATGTTGAACGTATCCATATCGGTGATCGTCACATTTGGTGAGGCGGCAATACGGTCGAGCAGGTGATTCTTATGATCGAATTCCGTCAATTCGTCGATGATCGACAACAATCCATCTTTAATGGCGGTGGTGCGGCGGTTTTTCTTGTCGCTGTAAGAAAGGTACATCGGCTGATACCTGCCGGAAATAGTCATCCACCTGGTGGCTTCTTCGGGCAAAATCCCCAACCGTTCGGCATTGTTCGGGGTGCCAGAATTCAGGTAGTTACTCGTGGTCGTCAGGTAGTGACTGCAATCATCAATACCTCTTGGAATCCTTGGTGCTACTGTCATGATTTCTTAGTTTTTAAATGAATACTCCCAGGCTTTATCGCTTCCTGGCGTTCGCTGAATCAAAATTAAAACGGGTTTTTTCAAATTATCCGGCGCAGGGATGAACAACTAAGTTATGTGACAGTACGCTATATTTTCAACCAGGAGGCCTACTTAAGTAAGGATCAGGATATAATATCGTAGTTTTCTTCTTTGCGGTTTTGGCGTCTTTGCGCGATCTGAATGATAAAATCGCGCAAAGACGGTAAGAACGCTATGCAACAGAATAGATAAATACAAAATCAAAATTTAAGAAGTAAGACATTCAGCAATAGCCAATATATAATGTCCTATTTTTTTCTTTGCGGTCTTTCGCGTCTTCGCGCGACTTTGTCTTTAGGTTCACGCAAAGACGCTAAGTGCGCAAAGTTGGAAAATAGATTTAACCATCTTCTTAATTCAAGAAATACGACCTAATTTAATTCACTATACTTATATCGTTCTTATTACTTAAGTGGGATATGGCCTTTTAGTCGATGGAAATAATTGCGCGAAACAGGTATTTTGTCAGTACAACCCTTCAGTGCAACCGTTAAATTCTCCGAATTTCCGTGCGATTTGATCACCTTTGAGGTATTGATAATAAACGAACGGTGGCAGCGGACAATCGCGGGATGCTGTTTGAGCATCGCTTCTACCGCTTTGAGCGTGATGCGGCAATGCTTCCGGTCATTTTTGCCGTTCCGGGTATAGTGGATAAAAACATAGTTCTGGTCAGACGCGATATAAAGAAGCTCGTGCGCCTCGAACTGAAAGTCGTTCAACCGGATTGGAAGCACAGCAATTGCAGGAACAGCCTTTTGACCGATGCTTTCGTTCGCGTTCGTTGCTAACAGATTGCGCCTGCGTAAATGCCGCACCTCCATCAGCGAACCCAAAAGCACGACAGGCAAAAATCCAAATACAAATGTTTCGGATTGCACCCTTGCGAAAGTAATTAAAGACAACGTGGACCAGGGAATCGTGGCCAATGCAAGTCCCCAGTTGACGACGCCCGCCGAAACGAAGATCATCAGCGAGATCAGTATCTCCTTCCCAACAGTCCAGGCCGAGGCATGGAGCAACCGCGGAAACAGCACCTGGAAAAACAGGTAGTAAAACCCCGTGACGATCGCATAAATAAGTCCAAAACCCGAAAGCACGAGCCATTTATAGGGGTGCTTCCATGCATAAAGACCGAATGGTTGTTGAGTATTCATCAGTATGGCGATAAGAATTCCAAGACATGCGATGTACTTCCAACCTTGATGATCGTTGCGAAGAAGAGGGAACCCGCGATGCAGATATTGTTGAATTGCCTTGCGCATTTTGGTACAGGTTTAGGGTGTCAGGTATATTATCTGTAAATATATGTACAATTCCGACAATACAATAATGCGCTTTAATATATTTACCAAAAATAATTTCAAGTTCACTTTTTGCGCCGGAAAAGTGAAAATCCGGGTTATTAGATCACTTTTTTATTCCTTCAAAGCACTTTTCTATTTCATCAAAGCACTTTTCTATTCCTTCAAAGCACTTTTCTATTTCATCAAAGCACTTTTCTATTCCATCAAAGCACTTTTCTATTCCATTAAAGCGCTTTTCTATTTCATCAAAGCACTTTTCTATTTCATCAAAGCACTTTTCTATTCCTTCAAAGCGCTTTGTTGTTTCATAAAAGTGATGTGTTGGGGCGTTTTTGCGGTACGATGCGGTAACCAGTCAATACGTAGAAAATTGATAATGATGCGTCTGACAAGAAAATGCATTAACAGCAGGTTATTCAAATGCCGTATTTCGCAGGTAGTTCTTTGTAACCAGGTAGTACATCATCCGTAACCGGTAACTTTTCATACCGCCATCCGTTTATATCTGTCAAATGAAATCACAGGAATCATAATTTCAAAAAGTGTTCTGCTATTTATTCATCTAAATAATAAATCAATTATGAACAGACACGAAAATCCGAAGACGTTGATAGAGTATTTAAACAAGTACGATTTCCCGTTACGCGGCATCCCCGACCTGGTTTACCTATTAACAGTTTGCTATATGTTTCTGACGATTAAAAAACTAAAAACAAGTTAGGAGCGAATTATACCGTTCAGCTATACTAAGTATGGTGAACTAAATAATGTCGTATTTCTTGAACTGAGACGAAGGATAAATCTTTTTTCCTACTTTGCGTACTTACCGTCTTTGCGTGAACCTAATGACAAAGTCGCGCAAAGGCGCGAAAGACCGCAAAAAAAAAATACGACATTATATATCGACTATTACTTAAATGAATAATACCAGGCTGCTGCGGATTCCAAATCTGCAACAACCCGGTAAGTGATTTGAAATTCCTGTTTAAATCAACCTGATTTAATTTTAGACCGGTTGAAAACACTACCCACAATTGCCTGGTAAAAAGGGATGGTTGGGGCATTTTTACGGAATTAGGCAGGAAAAATGGAATACGATGGGTAAAAATAATGGTTCAATTTTAATTGTTGTGGAAATAATATTCTAAAGAATAATTGATGCATGATATTTTTTAGATAAACCTTATTTTTTTTCAAAAAACCTTAGTAGCTTCGTTGTATCATCCTCGTCTATAACCTTATTACCTTATTAAGATGAAAATAAATAGTATCAAAACACGTTGAATAAATAAGGTTAATAAGGTTATTGGTGGGGGTTTGGGCTGCCGGCTACTAAGGTTCGGGAATAAAAATAAGGTTTTATGAACCATTTTAAGAAATGATGTGTATATATATACGGGTTCGGTGGCATAGTGATGCTGTAACTTGGCAAATATCAACTTAATAAAGGATGATTTGAGAATATTTCACAAAATTGTAACAGGCTTTGTTTAAATAAAATAGAAACTTATAGTTTTGCATTAATATTTAATTAAATCAAAATGAATAATCTATTATTTGAAAACTTTTTAAAGAAGACAGTCCTTCTGTTTTCGCTTATAATAAGCCAGATTTCTTATTCATATTCACAATCACCCTTATGGCAAGGCAAGGGTCGAATCGTTATAAGTTCTGATGGAAATGAACATGATCATGATGATTGGGCGGCAACACCATTGTCATTGGCCATCATTGCAGCCAAAGGTTTGCAGAATAAGTTACCTGTTTACATTTATTCCGATCATATCTGGGGGAGTAATTATGAGCATCCGGGAGTTAATGGGATTAAGCCTTATGATCAAATGAAAGAGAGTGCAATTAATGGTGGCAGAATGTTTCGGTTTGAACAAACCAAATTTATCTGTGCGGTAGATAATCCCGAAATTGCATATGAGGCATTAAAACAGGAGATTGATAAATCGGAGGTCGAAAATCCGCTTTTCATCATTGTTGCTGGTCCGGTTCAGGTAATTGGTGAGTCAATTTCAAGGGCGAATAAAGACAAAAGAAAATATGTTACTGTAATCTCCACGATAAATTGCTGGAATGATACGCATGCAGCAAATCCATATCCATGGGAAAATCATTCGGGATGGACAATGTCAGAAATTAAACAGCATTTTTCAAGTTCGGAAGGTGGTGATCTGAAAGTTATCTCAATTCAAAATCAAAATCCTTGTCTGATGAGAAACTGGAAAGAATATGAATGGTTAATGACTGCTCCTGAACGCAACAATGAATACTATAAAAAGGATAGTTGGACATGGTTATTCAACAGGCTATGCATGAGCATTAAACCAGTATCAGGAACTGAAAATTATTATGCAATAGATGCATCAGACACTGGCAAAGTTGTTTTTCTTTTTACCGGGGTTGAGAATACCAGTCCTCAATTGTGTTATGAGATCATGAGAAATCCTCCTCATAATGTAGTGTTAAAAAATAACTGCGCCACCTAATAAACCGGAGAGCGTTCAATGAAATTCAGAATTCCGTCATTGAGTATATAAATATATTATTACAATCTTAATTCCATGAACTACAAACACATTCAATTTAGTTACCTGATGCTAATTGTTACACTGGCCGTGTTTTTTCTTTTCGCGTGGGTATATATTACGGCTTCTGCTGAGCCTGTCTCGACCGACTCCGGTCCAAATTTTGCCATTACTTCTATAATGGCATTCATTCTGTTTATTCTTGCCTCTTTTGTGACACTTCAGGTAATTATTGACGGAGAATATTTACGAATCAAATTTGGCTTTGGTATATTTCAAAAAAAGTTTTCGCTTAATGATATAATGTCCGTTAAAACTGTAAAGAATCACTGGTATTATGGATGGGGAATAAGAATTTGGTTATGGCCCAAAATGTGGATTTACAATGTTTCAGGTTTTGATGCTGTTGAAATTAAACTAAAAAATGGTAAAACATACAGGATAGGCACGGATGAACCTCAGAAATTAGAACAAACAATTCTTCATTCAATTAAATAAGAAAGACATAAATTGTTTAACTCTGATAAAATCTATCTGTCAGCAGACGACCATCCATACTTGTCGTATTCAGCCACCTATATTGACGCATTTACACTTCAATAACACGCTCATTGTTGGTGATATTTGCATCGTAACAAAACAAATTAAAACGTTTGGTAGAACCGAATATACCGGACGCTTAACAAAACAAATTCTCAAGCATTAAAAGTAAAAACTATGGCACAAATCAACCCTCATATTAATTTCAATGGAAATGCCGAAGAAGCATTTACATTTTACAAATCAGTTTTTGGCGGAGAGTTCGCAATGATTGTACGTTTCAAAGACATGTCAAGTCCCGAATTCCCGGTAGCAGAAAATGAGGCAAATAAAATAATGCACATTGCCTTACCTGTTGGAAAAAATGTTTTAATGGCAAATGATGTTCCTGAAAGTATGGGCCGTACAAACGAAAACGAAAACAGAAGTAAAATTTCAATAAGTGCTGAAAGCAAAGAAGAAGCAGACCAGTTATTTAATGGACTATCAGAAGGTGGGGAAATTGAAATGACGATTGCTGACAGTCCCTGGGGTTCGTATTTTGGAATGTTTAGAGACAAATATGGTATAGAATGGATGGTCGATTTTGACCCTAAATATAAAGGACATTTGTAACAAAAAAAATAGGAACTATCGCCAATCGGGTGGACTGCCCTGAGATGTAATCATCTCAGGGAGAGCCCATCGCATCACTGTGCCTAAGGTACTCGTATAATGACTGACTTTAAACAAAAAAATGACATTTAGAAAAATAGACTTTATCTCAAAAGACGGATTAAAAATAACGGCTGACCTTTACGAAGTGGACAAGGCCATTGGTTTTTAAACCGACTGTTGACGGTTTTCATGGCTCAAAGACACTTTGGGAATCAGTAAGCGGGCACGACACTTATTGGTCTTCGCTGGAGAAATTTTTAAAGAAAGTAACCTGATCACCAACAGCAAAATTGAATTTAGACTTCAGATCCATTGTGATGATAATTTGTTTTAGCTTTGATACATACTTTGTATCCTCAGCATAGTTCTGTCCCAGATAATTTAAATATTCACTTTCAGTATTTAGCGGCGATAAGTATGTTGATGAATACAAGGCATAATCATCTAAAGACTCCATCCAGTTTTTATAATAAGCATGGTCATACTGTGTTCCCAGCGACTTGGTAATACGAATGACTGCTTGTTTCATGCCAAAAATATTATGATTCTCTATAAAAATTCGTGACTGGAAATTACTTGTCTCCAAAATAGCCTGAGCATAAACGATATACGGATATTTAAAATTCATTTTCTTAATCATTCCAATTAACTTATCAGCACTGAACACATTATGGTCAGCCATAATAATCATGACCTCCGACTCTGTGCGATTTTGCTTTGGGCTTTGAATTGTTAGTCCAAAGAATGAAATTAAAACAACAAATATTACGAATACCTTCATTATTAAGGACAACCAATTCGCTCTTACAAATTTTAAAGTACGCTTGTCGTATGTATAATACATAGCATAAGGTTTTAGGTGAATACTACTATTTAGTACCTTAAAATAAGAAAAAGGTTTCAAACATGAATTTTTGTATTTGTGATATTTATTTGAATATAAATGTATATTTATTGAAAAACAATAAATATTTGTTATCATTGCAGCGTAATTTTAACTTTAAACATCATGTCAAAGAAAAACAACTTCGTATTTACAGCCCTGCATATTGTTGCCTGGGTTATCTTCGTTGGTTTGTGCATTGAAGC
>Ga0209100_1001410_pt1 | contig 16443 bp, 12 predicted proteins | sample lystaG_FD_185480 | JGI IMG/M metagenome (GOLD analysis project Ga0209100, IMG submission 185480) | Glacier valley bacterial and archeal communities from Borup Fiord, Nunavut, Canada, to study Microbial Dark Matter (Phase II) -... | ecosystem: Environmental > Aquatic > Freshwater > Ice > Glacier ...
CTTGCTGACGAATAACCTGGCCAAAAATATCCTGAATATATCAGGTCGTTATTAGCTTTTATTGCGAAGGCTATTCCATTTACCGAATGTTTCAGACTTTTTATAGACTCTTTAGCTGTATTGGAAATTTTAAAAGTAAATGTGCTTGGGTCATAAGACTGAAAGTCGGCATAAGTCACCAATGGTTGGGATTTCGTGACGATCGATTTTTCATCTATCTGATTAGTAAACCCAATTGTTTTATACGAATCTAACAGGAATAATTCCACGCCCCCATCTTTGGGATTGGTAGTTTCATTTTTATCACAAGCGATAAAACCAAGATTTAGAGTCACAAAAATGGCGAAAAATAAGATTTGTCGTTTCATGTTATTGATCTTTACGGTAATATTAAAATAAGATTACATAATCGTCTATTCGGTTGCGTCAGGCTCCCCCTCGTTTGCAATCCCGAAACTTTGGGATGGTTTTGATTTTGTAACTTGTCATTCCTATTTCCATTAAAATATTTATCATTCATTTTGTTCCTGCATTGTCTTCTGAAGATTTGTTTTAATGTAGATGATGTTATGGCCTGGGCTTTTGGGTAATTGTCACCCTATCAAAATAATCCCCAGCTTCAAGACCAACAGTAATAATCCTTTTAACAATATTAGGATTTGCAGTTACTTTAATAAAAAGTGTATTCTTATCACGGCGCTCAACAACAAAGCAATCCTGTTTAATTGTATAACTATCAGCTTGTAAATCAATGTCAGTAAAACGATAATACCATGTGTTATCTACTGAAACGTCTGAAATACACCATCCGCTACCTCCTGTTTTTATTGTGATTGAATCGCCATAAGCACTAAATTCAGCAGTTTTGGTCGATAAATGTATGTTATCATCCCAATCGCCATCTATTTGGAATTTTGAACAGGAAGAAAGAGCAACAATCAAAATAATCAATAGATTGTAAGTTAGTGATTTTTTCATTTTTTAAATTAATAATTAGCTGTCTATTAGATGTATTTTCCAATGAAATGGTTGCGTATTTAAGCTTTGGATACAACAGTTCAATAAACGCAACCTGACTCCCCCTCGTTTGCAACGGAGTTTATGGTTTTAAGTTTGTAACTCATCATCCTATTTCTATTAAAATATTGATCATTCATTTTGTTCCTGTATTGCCTTCTGATGACATGATTTGATCTGTTTATCGTTAAAAACGACTGACAACTAACCCCTCATTTGTAACGAGGGGGATTAGGTAGCATCAGCCATCATTTTCACAATAATTCACCAATCCATTTTTTCATTTTTTCGTTACCCATAAAGGTATGATAATTATATTTTAGCTTTCCATTTTTATCATATATTAAATAGTGTGGTATTCCGTCAAAGTTGAATGCTTTGTTCAGATATTCCCATTCTTTTTCAGTTACGTAATATTGTTCTCCTCCAATCTCATAAACTTTCTGTTCCCAATCTTTCCTGGGTGACAAAGTACCTGTAATGTATAAAAATACAACTCCTTTGTTCTCAAATTCTTTACGGACTTTATCTGATTCAAACATAGCTTTCAGGCAAGGTCCGCACCATGTAGCCCAAAAATCAACAAATATCACTTTGCCTTTGTATTTGGTAATAATCGAATCCATCAAGTTTTCAGAAGCACCTGTATGTACATAAATATTCGTTTTTTGCTTATTACCAACCTGCTGTAATACTTTTTCATTTTTGGCAAATAAAACTTTTACAAATGATTTATTGCTGAAATAGGTTTTGATATTTTTTTTCTGAATTTCATTCAGTGGATTGAGATAGTTCAACTGTTTAACATATGAATAGCATACCATTAAATCATAGACTATTCCATTATCAAAGCCAAATTTGTCTTCCATTATTTGCTTCACGTTATTTAACCATTCGTTAATTGGTTGATCTCCAATATCAGGAATAGCTAAAACTTCATTATTGAGAATTTCTTTAAGAATTAATGGATAAAAATATGTAGAGAGATAAATTGGCTCATTCAGATTAAAATATTTGAGAAATGAATAGTAAGATTTATCTGGAATCTGAGGATGAAAATCCTTAGGCACATTTTCAGTATTATTTAATGCTTTATATGATTCAATAATGAATTCATTATATTTGAACAAACGATGATATAGTGCTCCCCATTTTGTTTGAACAGCTAATATTTGTTTTGTTAATGCTGTCAAAGTATCATTATTTTCTATTGATTTAACAATTTTCTGAGTCCCAATTATCATCCTTTGGCTAAAAACTTCTGGTGAAATAATTTCACTCGGACTTTTAGGACCTTCCCAGGGAAACTCACCAAGAATCCTGCTTTCATCCGCAGTAAAACCAATGCTGTTAATAAACTGAACCTGTTGTTTTTGATCCTTATCAAATTTGATATTTAACACCGTTTCTTCTCCAGGGATCAACCAGTTTAAACCCTTATAATAATCCGATTCAATTTTCACAAGTACTATACTTTCAACAGGAATTTTCATCAAAAAAGTTTCATCATTTTTAATTGGAATTTCATAATACATTAAATCTCCAGATATAACACTATAAAGAGATAATTTCATCGATTTAGCAACTTGTTCAAGGGTTTTCAATCCTTCAACCTTTCCTGAAAAGGTGGCTGTATCGTATTTTATGGTTGGAACAAATGATAGTTTTTGGGTCTGAGCCGATAATAATGCTGAATTTGATAATAAAAGACAAATAATAATTGCTTTTAGAATTTCTATTTTTTTCATGGTTTGAGTTTATTTAATTCTATATTGTACAACTCGTTTATATTCACCTCAATCCTTCAAAATGTGCATAATATTCTTGTAAATGTAAGATTACTTTATTTAGTAATTGCCAAATCTCCCACCTATTTTCAGTAAATTATGTCGTTTAATTCATTCCCAATCAAAAAAGCCCGGCCGGGGTGCAAATCCCAACCAGGCTTCTGATGTTCTGCAACCTATATCTTTATGCTTTTACCATAGTTACCATCAGTCTGGTCAGTTCGCCATCGATTACAATGACATCAATTGTCTGGTCGGCAAGCCCCGCTTTTTTAAATGTAAACTGGTAAGTTCCTGCGGCCAGTGACCTGATGTAAAACCATCCTTTTGCAGCTGTTTTTTTGACCATTACAACTGTTCCGTTTAAAAGTATGGTGATCTTAACATGGGCCATTGGATTCCCGCTCGCGTCAGTCGTTTGCCCTTTTACCGCCATTTTTGTCTTCCCTTTTACACTCAATTTCTGAGCGGTTTTAAATCCGAGGTAAAAAATAGGTTCCTTAAGCCTGACAACTTCAACAGCAGCAGCCAAATTGGCAATACAAACATCACCTGCTGCTAACAGGAGCACCATTCTTTCGGTCGCCTGTTTTCTGATTGTCTCTGCAAGATTCGGCGAAACTAAAGCCTCGTAATATTTATTGATTGCATTCAGAAATGCCAATTGCGTGTCAGCTGTAATATCATAATTCGCAAGTTGCGAAACGATTGGTTCGGCAGAATCATAAATTATCTGCGCATAATCCTTGAGTGCTTCATCCGTAAACCGTTTAAAATCAGTATCGGTATAATTTATTTTGCCCAATAATACCGTGTTATTGGTTAATTTTGCATACGAAGCCAATTTACGTGCATTATCGGCACCCAGCACCATCAGCAGCGTCCTTTGCTCAAGTTTGTACTTTCTGACACCTTTGGTATCGATTTTCTGCTCCTTTGCAACAACCCCTAAATCCAATACGATGGTTTTAAGAAGGGCCAAGTTGGCCAGGAAGTTGGGCAGATTTTCGATGATGCCCTTATTTTCATCACTAATTCCAATAATGTTGCGAAACATGCGCTCCCGCGCTTCCTGCGTTTTTGTCATTGCTGAATAATTTAGTTAGATGTTTATAAAACTCGGTTGAAATTTGACGCAAGGTAACAAATAAAATATCAACAACAAATTATTTGTAATTATTTTACCAATATTATGAATTTCGTTAAAAATCATGCCGGTCTCACGATTTATAGAGTCACATCCCTAAATAGCAGTTATTTTAAGCAAAATATAGTGAAAGATGTTTTGTACGTTAGCTTTATTATCACTCAAATAAGTATAGATAATATAATAGAAGGGTCTTTTGCCTGGATTGTAATGACGAGAAACTTGATTTTGCATCCATGTTAAACGATATGTTTCATTTTGTCCGGTTAAAATGATCAATCTTCATCAATCATTGCTTGCCGCTCATCGTTTATTGTGCACTATTCATCCATCAATGTTTCCTTATCATCGATCATTGCGCACGATTCATCCGCCAATGTTTGCTTATCATCATTCATTGCGTGTACATCATCCGCTATTGTTTGCGTATCATCGATTACTGCGCACGCTTCATCCGCTATTGTTTGCTTATCATCGTTCATTGTGCATGGCCTCATCTGCTATTCAATACATTCTCATCTTTCATTGCTTGCTTGTCATCAATCGTTGAGCGTATTTCATCTGCTATCGGTGTGACCTTCATCTTTCATTGTTTGCTCATCATCGGCTATTGATTACGTCGAACCGTTCTCTGATAAAGCATCATAAGTCATTGCTTGCTTGTCATCAATCATTGTTTGACGCTAAGACGTCATTGCCTACTTAGCACACAGTTGTTATTAAAGGCTAAGAAAGGATTTTCCGCAATGCTGAACTGCAGTTGATTCATATAAACGAGGCCATCAAGTAATCTGCAGTAGTGAGACTCCAACCTAAAAGCAGATAACTGTAAAATGTAATTGCATTTATTTTCAAAAGACCTCAGAGAGGTCGTATGTTTATAGAAAATGAGACCAAAATAGGATGTTCGACTCCGGCCGAGTCGAATATGGCTCTTTCGCAACCTGCTTCTATAAACATGCAAACCCGCGGTTTGGAATAATGGTACTGAATATCATAGATTTGAAAAGATTTATATAGGAGTCACGAAGGCACTAAGTTTCACCAAGTAAATTCAATTAATACTTCGTGCTCCTTTGTGTCCTGGTGACTTTGTGGCCCCGGGTTTGGAAAAATTATTGCTTGCTTCTAATTTGTTATTGATGGATCAGAAAGGATCGATCCACAACACCGAATTATTAGTGTCCGTCTCGTTTTGCTCAAAAAGCTTGTTCGAAGGATCGATGATCCAGTTTCCATCGACGATAAACTTATAGGTGTATTTCCCAGGTTGGAGATAGATTGGTAAAATCCATTTTCCGCCCTGCCTGGCCATCCTGTAACTTTGCCGGTTCCAGTTGTTAAAACTTCCGGTAACAATCACCGTTTCAGCATCAGGGAACTTTTCGAGCTTGAATATATGATTGGCCTTTAATGCGATAAATGAATTCTCTGTATTTCCCGATCCTGTCGAGAATGGATTGGCCGGATCAGTCATCCACTCCCCGTCAACAATGAATTTATACTCGTAATTTCCTGCCGGGATAACATACGGAAGCTGCCACCCCTTTTCGGTTTTTTTCATCACCAGTTCATTTCGGCTCCAATTGTTGAAACTACCCGCAAGGATCACCTTATCGGCTGTTGTAAATCCATCCAATTTGAAAAGATATGGTTTACCTATTTCTACAAATGAATTCGTGTGTCCATCCGCATCGTTACGGACCTCTTTATTGGCGGGATCGGTTATCCACTGGTTGTCAACCAGAAACTTATAAGCATAGGTTCCATCACGCAGGTAAACAGGAAGCGCCCATCCGTCGCTCGTCTTATTCATCGCGATTCCTTTTGGATTCCAATTGAAGAAATTACCGGTTACAACCACATTGTGCGCATCTTTATTCCCCTTGAGTTCAAAACGATGATTGCAGCAATAAACAATCGAATTATAATCGCCTTCTCCGTCACGTTCACGGAGTTTATTATTGGGATCAGTGATCCATTCGCCATCAACAATAAACTTATAACTATATTTCCCCGGCTTCAGGTTCACATAAACCATCCATCCATCGTTCACCCGCTCCATGGGCGTCTGGGTAGTGCTCCATCCATTGAAACTACCTGCTATATAGATTTTATGAGCCGTCGTTGATGCCGGAAGATAAAACCGTGCGGTCTTCTGGTTATATACAAACACATAGGAAAGTTTAAAATCGTTCACCCCATATACCACCGATGTTTCAGCTGCATTTCCTGCGAAGTTCGCCCATTCGTCAATCTCAAGAAACAGATCATCCAACTTTACACTTTTCCCCGTTTCCGATTGAACAGGTTTGGAAAGCTCAACAAGATCAGGTTTCACCTTCTTTGCATTCCAAGTTTCACCGCCAATAGTAATAACTGATTTTCCCTGGTAGACCTGCGCGATCAGTGCACTATCGAGATCGAATTGTTTCGAAACTGCTGCCTTCTCCTTATCGGTCCATTTGAGGTTGAGCGAAAAGATAAGCTCGCCATTATCAATCCGACACACCTTATCAGGATCGTATTGAGCCAGGCTGGTCAATGTATAGAACAGCCCAACGATTAGCAGGGTATAGCGTGTGATTATTTTCATCTTTTCTCTGCGTTAATAAAACGAATACCAAACTCTCTTTTCACAAAGTTAATGCTAATGATGCCCTGTTCAAGGAAATTATAGCCCAGCATGCCATCAATTTTGGTTCCATAACCTTCGCTTAAGGCATTCAGGTTGGTTATAACTGTATCCATATTCGGGATCTGTTTATTGCCGATCGTAAAGTCGTTCATGCGTCCAAATAATACTTCAGAACCGGCTGATCCGGTGCCACTTAATTTGGAACGTCCCGTGATCGTGAGCGTATTCATGATGCTTCTGTTGCAGTCACTGCAGATTACATTGGTTTCACATCCTGTATCGAAACAAAAATTAAGGGTTTTGCCACTGATGATGCCTTTTAAGAACAGGATATTTGTATTCCCGACTATTTTCTGCGTGTAATCTGGTTTGAATTCCTGCGATTTGCTGTTTATCCTGTTACCATCCTTATCAATCCGAAACAGTTTAAGCTGGTTGTTTTTGGCGTCGATTACAATTTCGAGTCTGCGCATCATACTGAATCCAATTAAGCCCAGTATTTTCACACCCCTTCTGTTCTCGATGTGCCCCAGGTCAGTAACATCGGCCATGATATTTTTATAGGACAACTCAGCAAATTCGATTTGTTTGACAAATATTTGTTCTACCGTGCCTACGGCTCCGGTTACGCCGGTTGGTGTCGAACCTCCCGACTTTACATGATTTCTGAAATAGGTACTGTTCAGTACAAGTCCGTTGGCACCTGAATCAAAGACCAGGTTACCCGTCTCCTCTCCCACTTTTGCATCAATCAGGAACAATCGCCCTGCCCGTTTTAACGGAATAACCACCGAATCTGCATTTAAATTAAATTCCGGCGTGTAAATATTCGTCTGTGAACTGGGGACCGAACAGGTAAAGGGGGTTGAAGTCAGTTCTGATTCAGCTGATTTCAGTGGTGAAGAAGACGCAGGAATGACAGGAACTACCGCAAGTAGAATAAATAGTATCTTGTATTTAAGCTGTCCCAATTGCATCTTCTGAATTTTACCGCAAAATAGTTATTCTGAGGGAATAATATCAGCATTTCGAATAATTTAAGTCAAATAGCAGGTTATTGTCGTCAGCATATATTTATTCATTTATGTCCCATTAATATTTAACAAGAAAAGATGCCGCAACTACGTCGCCAGTAAAAAGCTACGTAGTAGCTAAATCTTTGTAGCAAAAGGTTCATCCTCACCAAGAAGCCACTTCGTGGCGATATTTGATTTAGCATCGATATTTGATTAATCATCTCTTCTTAAAACCTTATTTTTAAAGGGTTACCTTAGTAGAAAACCACGCCCACAAACCCGCAACCTTATTACCTTATTAGAAATTAATCGTCTTCTGATAGAACTTAAAATTTCACAAATAAGGTAATAAGGTTTATATATATACTATTTATTCAATTTCTACTGAGGTTTCTCTTTTAAAATAAGGTTTTTAAGATCATCGAATCAGGGCTGTTTCAAATTTATCTTTTCAAACAATTGACGACTAATGTTTTTAATATTTCGCCGCTCTGCGGCTACCTGACTTATTCATTCTGCTTTACTACAAATATTCCTCCGCTCTGCGGCTTTATACAACCAAAGGTGCAGCGCACCGAAATATTTGTAGAACATCAATTTCCTCCGAATCAAAGGTGCAGAGCACCGAAACAAACAAGGCCACCAAGTCACGAAGGCCCGAAGTTTCACTAAGCAAATTCAATTCAAACTTAGTGTTCCTTTGTGTCTTCGAGTCTTTGTGGCCTCGTACTAAATACTGCTTCTAAAATCTATTTCTTGCTTAGATCTTTTAACCTGATATTTTTGAATTTAACAACCGAACCATGTCCAAGGAATCCGATATGACCTTTCTCACGTAAGAGTCCCGGATGTTCTTTGTGATCCATGGTTCCGTTTTTGGATGCCTCCTTGATGTTACCTTCAAGAATTACTGTTCCGTTCAATGTTACTTTGATGTTTGGTCCTTTTGCAACCACTTCTTCGTAGTTCCACTGTCCGGTTGGTTTCAGAAAACCGCGCTTTGCAGCAATTACACCATAAACAGAACCATGGTACTGATAAGGAGCAAGTGTTGCGTAGATCGGATCTTCGTTGTCGAGAATCTGAAGTTCCATTCCCACATAGGCTGCATCGCCTTCGAGTGGTGCACGAATACCCAAACCATTGTTGGCACCCGGTGTTAACTGGAATTCGAAACGATACACGAAATCACTGTATTCATCTTTCGTGAAAAGATTACCATGCGTAGGACCATTTTCGACGTGAATTACGATCTCACCGTTTTCAGCTTTGTAATCAGTTAGATTTCCTGTCCAGCCTTCAAGGTCTTTGCCATTGAACAAGGCTTTGAATCCATCTTTGCTCTCTTCGTCCGAAACTGTGAATTCGTTGTTATTCAATTCCTGAACATATACATCACGGAATGCGAGGTCGGTGCCGTGTGCCTGAAGTTCGATGGCTTCTTTTGGGAAGATAGGGATTGAACGATCCCAGTAGTTCTCCAGTGTTACATTGTCCACTACCAATTCTCCGTTAAGGATGACAGATACTTTGTCGCCAATCATCTTTATCCTGAAAGTATTCCACTCTCCTACCGGATTGTCAGCCACCTTTGAAGGTTTTGCCGGATTCTTCTGATTGTTGTAAAGACCACCTGAACCAACCTGGGCACCTACCTCAACACGTGATGTATCCCAGATCTGAACCTGTGGCGATCCACGGAGGTAAATACCGCTGTCCCCTTTTTTGGAAATACGCCAGTCGACAACCATTTCGAAATCGCCGTACTGTTTCACCGAACAAAGGTTATCGCCTTCGCCGTTAAATGTGATGCAACCATCTTTTACCGACCAGTTATTCTTGAGTTTAAGATCAGCCTCTGCCTGTTTCTTTTCGAATTCTTTTGAATCCATTTTCTTCCTTGTGATAGGATTGCCAACCAATCCCTTCCATCCCGATAAATCCTTTCCGTTGAACATCGGAACAAGACCATCTTCGTATGACATATCAGCAAGATATTTGAGAATTCTCGCTTTATCATATTCACTTTCACTTCCCTTAAGGGTGGTAAGCGCTTTATTCAATGCATCGCGTACAACAAGTCCCGACAATCCTTTTTGTCCTTCTGCAGGCAATGCAATTTCCATGATCGATTGTGCAGCATCCGATTTTAAACCGGCGTCATCAAGAAAGGGTGCGGTTGCAACAAGTGAAAGGAATGTTTTTACCTGTCCCATTGACCGCACAATCAGTGAACGATCTTTGGCATCGGTTGCCAACGGAATCATCTTGCGGTACTGAAGCAGTTTCTGATCTTCGGGCAATGCCGAGCTTCTGATCTGGCGAATGAAACCTTTCAATGCACTTGAACGCTTTTCACCATTCGAAGTTTTGCAGATTTCATACAGTGCAGCAGATGCCGATGCATCTTTCCAGTTGATCAATGCACTAAAAGCGGCATCACTTTCTTCCTTATTGGATGAATCGACGTAGCTTTTCACAGCTTTCAAGGCTTGATTGCCACCTAAACGGGACAGCAATTCAAGAATACGACCTTTCTTAGGTGCATTCGGCAACTGAGCGAGCAATGGTGCCGTCTGGTTGTCTTCGCCTTTCAGATCGGATGCAGCGTTAACCAATGCATCCTGGATGTTTTTGATCTTTACATTTTCATCTGTTGCAAAAAGGAGTTTTAATAGCTGATCGGTATCTTTTGCAGATGAACTATTTTTCATTGCTGCATAAGCTGCCGATTTAATATCACCATTTGCATTACCAGTATAGCCATACACCTGAGTGAAATAACGTTTGCCAGATTTTGCCCCAATGATCCCGATGATCTGTGCTTTAGAACTTTCAGGTGAACTTTCCAGAATAGCTGCCAGCGGATCAAGACTTTTCTCATCCATCAGCGACATCAACGTTGTTGCAGTAAATGCAGGTTGAGTGCCACTCTTCAGCAGTGCAATTAGCTCCGGAACAGCATCTTTCCCCTTCAGTTTGGCATATGCTGTAATTGCAGCTTCGCTCACCTCAACTGACTTGTCGGCAAATTGCTTTTTGATAAAGTCAGAAGCCGTAAGGTCACCTTTTCTGCCAAGCATCGAAATGATCTCTGCTTTTACTTCAGGCTTTGCTTTGTTTGATTTCGCAATCCACAATTTGGTCGAAGCCAATTTACTTTTCTCAACAAGATTCAAGATGGCAAACCTGTATGCTTTATCGCTGTTATCAAAAGCTTTTAAAAGTTTGGGTTGTGCTTCTTTCTCAAAATATTGATTGTAAATAGCAAGTGCAGCTGCATTTGTATGTAACTGAGTTGGCAGACTTAATTTCATCATCTCCTCACATGCTGTACCTGCAAGCTTTGTTTCACCATTCTCACCCAAACGTTGGGCATAGGTTACAAAAGCCTGTGTTGCATTCGAAGGTTCGTATACAAAACCTGCCTTACGTGCAGCATCCAACAATGGCTGATACGATTCAGGAGTAGCAATTGCAGCAACCGCAGCAAGCGCAACTTTCTGAAGATTCTTATTATCGGAGGTGATCGTTTTTAAGATTGCACCATTGGCAGCATTAAACCGAAGTTCGCCGAGTGCTTTCGTAATTGTAACGAGTGATTTGCCCTGAACTTTTGCCAATGCATTAAGCAGTTCGTTCTTTGCTGTTTCGCTGGCAACGGTAGTAAGTACAGATGTTGCCGGTTCGCATAACTCATCGTTTGTTAAAAAGGGAGCAACCGCTTTTACCGCATCATCTTTGCCAACCAATTGCAGTTGGCGCATAAAGAATGCCTTGGTTTCAGCATCTGGTGTTTTATTCATTGCAAGAATAAAGTTCTTTTCTGCAAATGCCCGCTTATCTTCCTTCGAATTCTGACACGCGTAACGTGACAGTCCGTTAATCGCGTAAACTACCGCCGTATTGTCCCCTTTTCCCGATGGGGTCATCTGGTCTGCCAGTTTCTGAAAACCTTCATCACCCAGTGAGATCAGCTCTTCCATCAGTTTATCACGTTGCGGTAGGTTATTTGCAGGCATCTGTGCGAGCAGGTCAGCTATCTTTGTGGTAACGGTCCTGTTTTCCTGTGCCGATAAACCAGATCCGACCAGCAACAAAGCAAACACGATTACTAAAAGAGAATTAAATATCTTCTTCATATGTCTGTTATTTTTCTATAATTAAATTGTTGTCCAGGGTGCACGCATGGGTTGGTGAATTAACCGGTTAGCGGCATCATCATTGATAAACTGCTGTTGATCCGGATCGAAATGAAGCGTTCTTCCCAATCTTACTGCAAGGATTCCCATGTTCACAAGTGTACACGAGCGGAAACCGTTCATCTCGTTCAACGCAAATTTCTGACGCGTTCTTACCGACTCCGAGAATGTTGTGATTCGTGGTTCAGGATCTGGTAGCGTTTCGATAAACTTGTTCAAATTAGGAATATCAGATTCAAAACCTTTGAAGATCTTTCCGTTTGGCCCTTCAATATAAGCGGCATCTTTATCTTTATTCTCACCGTCGAGGATAATCTTGCATCCGTCGGCATAGGTATATTCAATTCGTCTCCAGCTGCCTACCGCATATTCGTCCTGTTGTGGTGCATCCACCTCAACTTTTATCGGACTTGTATGATCTTTTCCGAGAAGATATTGAACAGGATCGAGGTAATGTTGTCCCATATCGCCAAGACCACCACCATCATAATCCCAGTATCCACGGAATTTTTGATGAACATGTTCAGGGTTATAAGGTCTGAAAGGTGCAGGACCTAACCAGAAATCGTAATCCAATTCTTCAGGAACCGGCATTGTCGGTAGGTTGGTCTCTCCACGCCAGTAGAATTTCCAGTCGAAGCCTGTAATACCGCTCACAGTTACTTTCAGCGGCCATCCCAGGATTCCGCTATCGATCACTTTCTTCAGCGGTTTAACTTCAGTTCCAAGTCCATAGAAATTGTCCTTAAAACGGAACCAGGTATTCAGCCTGAACATACGGCCATGCTTATTCACCTCTTCCACGACACGTTGACCTTCACCAATCGTCCTTGTCATTGGCTTTTCGCACCAGATATCTTTTCCGGCACGCGCAGCTTCAATGGCCATCAAACCATGCCAGTGAGGAGGAGTGGCAATATGAACGATATCAATATCAGGTCGAAGCAACAACTCACGGTAATCGTGGAAAGTCTGCACTGAATTAGGAATCAGCGACTGAGCAAATTGCAAATGCTTTTTATCAACATCACAAATTGCCACTACTTTTGTCCCTTCATAAGGAATATGGCCCTGACCCATGCTTCCTACTCCAATAATGCCTTTTGTAAGTTGATCACTTGGAGCTACATAACCCGGCCCTCCTAAAACATGGCGCGGGATAATCATCATTCCGGCTGCGATGGCTGCCGTTGATTTCAGGAAATCTCTTCGATTTGGGGATTTCTTTTCCATATTATTTAATTGATTTGTTTGGAAATACGATTACTCTGAAGCAAAAATAAGATTTACTTGGACAATGCCTTTAAATTTGCAGAAGTATTTGGCACATATGAATATTTTTTAGGAATTGTCGCTTCAAAAAATGATATCCAGACAGAAGTATTTAAACGCAAAGAGCGCTAAGGGGGCGCAAAGAACCGCAGAGGAAGATATTCCCGAATTTCTTTGCGGTTCTCTGCGTAAAACTTTGCGATCTCTGCGGTAAAATTTCAACTGCTAGTACCAAACGACATTGATATATAATCTCGTATTTTTTTCTTTGCGGTCTTTAGCGGTTTTGTGCGCCTTTGTCTTTAGGTTCACGCAAAGACAACATTTTTTTAATTCACTATACTTATTTAAATTGTGTTTAACTTTACCGCAGATTTATGAGTAAACTAATATAGAATCAGATGAAGCACGAATGGAAGAAATCGGAAAAGAATTTTTATTTTCCCAATGTTAAACCCGAGAAAATCGTTGTGCCAAAGTTCAACTTTTATACGATTGAAGGAGCAGGCAACCCGAATGATGATGACTTTGCTGAACATGTCAGCGTCTTGTTTTCATTGTCGTATGCCATCAAAATGGGTCTGAAATCGAAAGAAGTAGTACCTAAAAACTACACTGATTATGCGGTTTATCCCCTCGAAGGAGTTTGGGATATCAATGAAGAAGCGAAGCTTAAAATGGATGGTAAACTTGATAAAAACGCATTGGTATATAAGCTGATGATCAGGCAACCATCATTTATTACTGCCGATTTCGCCGCAGAAAACATTAAATTGACAAAAAAGAAGAAACCTCATACACTATTAGATCAGGTCAAATTTGAGACGATCGAAGAAGGGAGTTGTGTTCAAATGTTACACATGGGTAGCTTCGATAATGAACCACTAAGTTTTAAACTAATGGAACAATTTGCCGAAGAGCAGCAGTTAAAACGCAAGTCGCTTACCCATCGCGAAATCTATTTGTCAGATGCAAGGAAAACAATACCTGAAAGACTTAGGACGATATTAAGGTTTCAGGTGGAATAGTTGAGGGAACAAAGCCCTTCGAGGATCTGGCGACCACTCAAAGGGCTTTATTTTATAGGTGTGCAAACTGCTTTTTTGATTCCTCTTAAGTTTACAACAATCAACTTATGGTTTTGTAACGATGAATAAATGGTCAGGATTTTGCCTGTTATCCCAAATTGTTAAGATTTCAATGGTATTAGATTCCAATTTGTAGAATATACTGTAATCTCCCTCGATCAAACATCTAACGTTTTGAATGTCTGTTGGATTACCAATATCGGAATGCCGGGCTAAAAGTCTTACTGATTTACGGAATGTTGCATTAAGCTTTTTACTGTAGGTTTTAGTACCGTTGCGGATATAAAAAAAATCAAGAATCTCATACAAGTCATTCTTTGCTCTGGGAGACCAAATTACTTTTCTTTCAGCCATTTGTCAATTTCCTTTTCTACCTGTTCATTGGTAAAGCTTTTGCCACTCGAAATTTGAACAATGGCCTCCTCTATCCGTTTTTGTTGTTCAGGAGTTGTTTTATAGATCGTTGATTCTGATTTAGTTTCAATCAACGCATTAATTGCAGTTAGAAATGATTTATCATTGATTCCTGCAATTCGATGTATTAAGATATTTTTCAGATCAACTGTCGTCATAACAAAATCATTTTATGCGAAAATACAAATATTCATTCAATTTTTATCCGGATAATTGGCTTTTTGCTGCCGAAAACATTGAATTGACGAAGAAGAAAAAGCCGCATCAGCTATTGGATCAGGTCAGATTTGAGACAATCGAAGAAGGGAGTTGTGTTCAGATGTTACACATGGGTAGCTTCGACAATGAACCATTAAGTTTTAAACTAATGGAACAATTCGCCGAAGAGCAGCAATTAAAACGCAAATCGCTTACCCATCGTGAGATCTATTTGTCGGATGCAAGGAAGACTATACCGGAAAGACTTAGGACCATATTAAGGTTTCAGGTGATCTAAATTGCTATTTAAGCACTTTCATCAAATTGAATATCTTCGGCACTTTCAATTTTGTTTAAGGGCTTCTCTATGGGCAAGGTGAAATAAAAGGATGATCCCTCGCCTTCTATGCTTTCAACCCAAATCTCACCCCCATTTTTCTCTAAAAAACCTTTCACCAGTAGTAATCCGATTCCTGCACCTTTGTTTTCTTTCCTCGCACTCGAAAGAACGTTCATTTGCGGTGTAAAAAGCTTTGCCTGAATTTCTTTTGACATCCCAACTCCGGAATCTTTTATTTCAACAATGATTTTATCTTCTTTTCTTTTCGCGGAAACTGTAATCTTTCCTCCCGAATGGGTATGTTTTATAGCGTTAGAAACGATGTTTTGCAAAATAGAGAGCAGCATCTTTCCATCTGCAAAAACACTTTCATTTTCTTCAATTTCGTGATGAAGATTGATTGCATTCAATTCAGCTGTTTCATTTAAAGTATCAAAAACCTTTTGCACATACTGTACGAGTTCAATTTTTGTCGGTGAAAACACTTCTGACGCATACTTTATTCTCGCCCACTCCACCAGGTAGTCCAACATATTTAACTCATCCTTTGATGATTTGTAAACGAGTTCGAGCATTTCTTTAACATCACTTTGCTCCATCGTACTAAAATTGGATTTCAAATATTTAGCCGCTCCAATCATCCCTGTTAAAGGGCTTCTTAAATCGTGTGATAGTATTGCAAGAACACTTTCCTTATGGTTATTAAGCTCTTCGAGATCTCTTACATATTTTTTGATAGCATCTTCTGATTTTTTTCGCTCCGTTAAGTCCCTAAGAATCTTAACGTATCCTAACATCTCTCCGTCTTTACCAGTGAGTGGAAAAACTAAGCCATAAGCATAAAACTTGCTCCCGTCTTTACAAATATGCCACCGGTTATCTGTTGCTCTTCCTTCTTTTAAAGCAGTCTCAATCTCGTTTTTCGGAATGCCAAGTTTTATATCTTCTTCTGTAAAGATAATGTCAAAATGTTCCCCAATAATTTCATCCGTTTCATAGCCAAATATTTTAGTTGAACCTGAACTCCAACTGTTTATTATGAATTCTTCATCTAGCGTAAAAATTGAGTAGTCCTGCAAACTGTCAATTATCTGGCTGTAAAATTCAGTGGTGGGAATGTAACGACTTTTAAGAATTTTAGGACTGCTTTGCTCGTCTTTCATTGGATAATTTAAATGGTATATTTTTAAAAACAATTTGCCTTAAACAATTCAAAATTTGTTTAAACCTTCTACCACCTCAAATGTAATGGATTGAATGATATCATGATTATTATAACAAATTAGTGTTTACAAAGGTTTAATCCTTCATTCCCATTATAAAG
>Ga0209100_1001412_pt1 | contig 16434 bp, 13 predicted proteins | sample lystaG_FD_185480 | JGI IMG/M metagenome (GOLD analysis project Ga0209100, IMG submission 185480) | Glacier valley bacterial and archeal communities from Borup Fiord, Nunavut, Canada, to study Microbial Dark Matter (Phase II) -... | ecosystem: Environmental > Aquatic > Freshwater > Ice > Glacier ...
ACAGTACTTTGTATAAAGGCCATACGGCAATGATGGTCAGATAAAGGAATACATTCGTTCGAACAATAAACGCTGCCGCAAACATAGCGAATGCGATAACCAATCCAAGCATATACAGAACAATGCTCGTAAGACTGATTATTCCGAACGGCCTGATTTTGACTTTCATGTGGTACCCCGATCTCAAAGCTCACTCATCCGAATGGGCTGACGCTTGTGAAGTTGATGCAATTAAGTAAGCGGTTGCACGGCTGCTTGCTTAGTGTTTTTTATTACTGCTGCTCTGTTTTTATTTCAACTTTTTTTATTGTAACATTCTGCTCGTAACTAATCAATGTCTATCTTATATATACAAGTGTATTATATCCAACCTTTACCTAATTATCAATCTCAAAAAAAAGATGACAACCAAGGTTGTTATCTTTGTGAACGATAAGATGACTGTGTCATTTTAAAACGATCCGAACGATAATAGGTTGAACCATATTCGAATGCTTTGCCGTCTTTAAGATGTGAAACAAGGGTTATTTTCAGTAAAGGATCACCTATCTTTACTTCAAGCAGTTCGGCTAATTTATTATCCGCAACACAAGCTTCGATTACTTGATCCGCAAAACTGAAGATCACGCCTTGATTATGTTCCAAATGATAATAAATCGATTCTTCCAAAATTTCTTTTGTACAGTCACCGAAGATCGATGCCAGAAACGCCGAGTCTTGGTAAGCATAGGGTTTATTTTCAATGATCCGGATCCGTTGTGTGTACCAAATCTTTTTTGAAGTCGTGATGCCTAATTTCGATGCGACCAAAGGGGTAGCGAAATCATTGTGGAAATGAACCACTTTCGTTGTTACTTTGAGCCCCTTACTGTTGGCTTCTTCGGTAAAACATGAAAAACTTTGCAGATCCTTGAATTTAGGTCGATCGGAAACAAAAGTTCCTCTGCCGTGTTCTCTGTGCAAAATCCCCATGACAACCAATTCATCCAATACTTTACGAGTCGTCATCCGTGAAACACTGAACCGCTTTGAAAGCTCATTTTCCGATTCGATCGCCTCAAAGGGTAATATTTCCTTATTGTTGATTTTGTTTAGGAGATATTCTTTTATTTCTTCATGTTTTATCTTTGTTTTTGGTTCCATGATCCACCTCATCTGTACTTTCATTATAGTATATACAAGTTGATTTAGTAATAGTAATTTAGTTTAAAAATCAAACAATGTCTATTATTGTCTGATTTAATAAAAAAAACAGCCGACCTGACATGACTGTTTTTTTAATTTCTCAACTACTCTCTAGGAATCAGGAATTGTGTCCCCACAGACACCCCAAATTGAGTTTCAGGCTATTACACCTTACGCTTCTATTATAAGAATAAATTGTTGTTAGCACAACTATATTTTCGTTGATATGACCGATTGGGCGGAATTATGCCCAGTCGGTCATATGGATCATTTCAATAATGAACCCAAAACCCCTCGAACTAGTTCTCTTCCCAATTGCCGGCCGACCGTGTTAAACATACTTTGGGCAGCTTTGTTGAGCGGAGAAGAAGTTGTTCTGCGACGTGAACTTATTTGTCTGCTTGTTGAACGAGTCGATGCCGTTGTTTTCTGTTGAAGTGTACGTTGTTCTTCCATATCTTCCTGTTTCATACGTTTTGTTAATAGTTCATAAGCTGATTCCCGATCGATCATTCGATTGTATTTCGAATCAAAAGGTGATTTTTGAATCAACTCGGTACGTTGTTGCGGTTGAACAGTTCCGATGATACTATGCGGAGGATAAACAAAGGCTCGCTGAACAATGGAAGGTCTTCCGTCACTGTCCAGAAAAGAAATCAGCGCTTCGCCGGTTTTCAATTCACCTAATGTGCTTGCCACATCCAATTTCGGATTGGGTCTGAATGTTTCGGCAGCTGCTTTGATTGCTGTCTGTTCACGTGGTGTATAAGCCCGCAGGGCATGTTGGACTCGATTCCCCAATTGTCCTAATACTTTGTCGGGAATATCGATCGGATTCTGAGTCACAAAGAAAACACCGACTCCCTTCGAACGTATCAGCCGAACTACTTGTTCGATCTTATCTAAAAAAACACGCGGTGCATCCGTAAACAACAAATGGGCTTCATCAAAAAAGAACACCAGTTTGGGTTTATCGACATCGCCGACTTCCGGTAACACTTCAAACAATTCCGATAATAACCATAAGAGGAATGTTGAATATAGGTTCGGCGATTGGAATAATTTTTCGGAAGCCAAAACATTGATGTAACCTCTCCCGTCACTGTCGGTCTTGATAAAATCCATGATATCGAGTGCCGGTTCACCGAAGAACATTTCCGCGCCCTGTGAATCCAGACTCAATAATCCCCGTAAGATCGTTCCGACAGTTTGTTTGGAAATACTTCCGTATTCGATTGTGTAATCAGCAGCATGCTCACCGACGTAATTCAGCAACAATCGAAGATCTTTTAGATCGATCAGTAACAATCCTTGATCATCCGCAATTTTGAAAGCGATATTCAAGACACCGGATTGAGTGTCATTGAGATTAAGAAGCCGTGCGATGAGCAATGGACCCATATCGCTGATCGTCGTTCTGACGGGATGTCCGAGTTCTCCAAAGATGTCCCACAAACGGGTTGGATATCCGGTGAATGAGAAATCATCGATTCCCAACAGCGAAAGTCGCTCCTGCACTTTCGGATTCATCGATCCGGGGATGGCAATACTTGCCAGATCACCTTTGATATCAGACATGAAAACAGGAATCCCGTGATCACTGAATGATTCCGCTAATACTTTGAGCGATATTGTTTTTCCGGTACCGGTCGCTCCGGCAATCAAACCATGCCGATTTAACATTCTTGAATAATAACTGACTTCGATCTCGCCTTTGGCGACAACACTTTGATAGGTTTCAGACATACTCAGTACCCCTCTTTTATAATTTCATTATAGGTGAACATTCCGCTTTTTTCAACTTACGTGATAAAAAAAATCTCCTTGCGGAGTTCATTATTCGGTTGATCTGAAAATATATTTTCGTATGCTTCCAAAGAGTGTCGGAGGGATCCGTTTCGTTCTCAACAGTGGTTCATGATTGATCAGTCGTCGTGGGTTTTCATTGAAGAGAAGCTCGCAGCTTGCGCGGCCGATCTTCTGTTGAACAAGCTCTGCAATGTCATCCAATCGACAGATGCGGTTACCCTCACCGGTATGTGCATCGGAGCTGATGATATGAACACAGCCTTCTTTAAGCAATTTCCATGATAACGAAGTGATCAGATCACTGTGCATGCCCAATAAGCTGCTGCGATTGATTTGCAGATAATAACCGCTTGCCAACCAATCATTGACACATTCCATCATTTCTTTCTCAGTTGAGAAATATCGTTCCGGATGAGCGATCATAATCTGAATGCCACTGTTGGCAATTTCGAAGATTCGGTCATTGATTTCACGGATATTCGAAACGTTTTTGGCATATTCAACCAATAGTACGTTTGTCGATTCAAGTGTTACATAGTTTCCGGCCATAAAGCGATCCAATGAAGATTCAGTAAGATAAAATTCTGAACCTTGATAGATATTGATCGGTAATTTATGCCGCAAGGCCAACTCTTTAAGTCGCTCTACGGCTGCCACTACTTGTTCGACCGAGTTGTCATACTTTCCGTTGGGGATCATATGAGGAGTGCAGAATAATTTAGTGATTCCGGAATCCACAGCGGTTTTCAGAAAAATCAGTGCTTCAGCTTCATCTTTTACGCCATCGTCGATGTTCCAACAACCATGGCTGTGAAAATCACAAAGTTCCGTCTTCATAATAGGCGATCTCGCCTAAAACCGGAAGTTGAAGTAATGCTTCTGCATCCTGACGTTCATGGATCGTACGATCCATCAGTTTTTTGATCAATACGTAGGCAGTAGCCAATCCTAATCCGAGGAATCCGCCGATCAGCGTATTCAACTTAGTGTTAGGACCTACTTTCAGATAAACAGGCTCGGCTTTATCAATAACACGCAGATTATCGATTTTCATGATCGTTTCAACTTGCGAAATAAATACCGTAACGACCTTATTTGCGATCTCTGCCGACAATTCGGGATCCGTAGTGATCGATGAGATCGAGATGATCTCTGTATCGTCAATGGAATTGATGCTGAGCGTAGCGCGTATTTGTGCTTCCGTCAGATCAAACGCCGATAGAGCTTCGGTGACTTCATTCAAAACACTCTTGCTCTTGGCAATCTGTGCATAGGTATCAGTCAGTTTTTGATTTGTTAAAATTTCATTGTAGTTGACTACTCCGCCGGTAACTGTCGGATTGATATAGATTGTCGATACACTTCGATAAGTTTTCGGTACCATGAAATACGTAAACGAAAAAGCGATAATAAGACCCACGACTGTGCAGCTGATCAAAAAAACAAAGTTTTTTCGAACTACTTTCAACAGTTCCAGTAAATCTATTTCGGTTTCAAGTTCGTCTTTTTTGTTAAATTGTTCGTCCATATTTTTCACCCAAATTTATTTTACCATATAAACCTTCTGATTTAGACAACTATCCGTGTGAAGTGACTGTAATTTTTTTGATTTGTTTATATATCATTTACTTATTTATGTAATTATTCTAAAATGATGTTGTTAAGGGGGATTTTCCATGTCAGAAAGATTGCTGGTTACATTACTGGATCAAAGTGCAAAATCCAAAGGATACGGCTACGGTTCAGAGTATGCGGAAGCATACCGTCACCTGCGTACCAATATAGAGTTTTCCTCATTTAATCAGGATACCAAAGTGTTTTCGATCGTGTCTGCCTATCCGAGCGAAGGTAAATCGACCGTTGCATCCAATTTGGCCGTTGTTATGGCCGGACACTATCAACGTGTCTTACTGATCGACTGTGATTTAAGAAAACCGGTCGTTCATAAATTGTTCCATGCTTCCAATCGAAACGGGATCAGCAATTTGCTGATGGAACACAATTTCGAACCGGCAAATATCACGAAATATTTTCAACAGGTTCTTCATCCGAATATCACCAATGAACTTTTCATCATCACAGCAGGTCCAAGTGTTCCGAATCCTTCCGAGATGGTTTCCTCAAAGAAATTTCTCGCACTGATCCAAAAATTACGTGAGACCTTTGATATCATTATCATGGACGGACCTCCGGTTCTTCCGGTACCTGATTCGATACCGATCGGATTGGCGGCTGACGGAACATTGTTTATCATCGCCAACGAGAAAACCAATCGAGATGCGGCAAAGATCGCGATCACTCAGTTAAAGAGATCGCAAGTCAATGTATTGGGTACTGTACTGACGATGATGCAAGATGATGAGAAGAGTTACAAGTATTCCTATTACAATGATGATCGAAATGAAGACAAGAAACCGATCAAAAAAAGTTTTAAATTCTTTAAGAAAAAATAAGTAAAATGTTCCTGCAGGTTGATCGATTCAGATCAACCTTTTTTAATGGGTTAATGGGTTGAAAGAAAAGACAATTGCGTTCGCAACTGTCTTTTCTCTTAATCTAGTAGAATTATCTCTTTTTCACTCAAACGACTTGCTTGAACATCAATCAGTCGTTGATTCGAAGACCCACGAAAACGTAATCGAAGATCTCGCAGACCCAAAATAAACGGTCCGTCGACCAACACATCGATATTGGAAAGGATCGATTGAGCAGTTTTATCATTCATCAACTCTTCATAGTTATAACCTGTATAGATCCAAATCGAAATTCCGACTCTTTTAAGTTCTTTTACGATCGCCAACAATGCTTCTTTTTGATTGAACGGTTCACCCCCGGAAATCGTGACTCCGCTCAGCATTTTCCTATTTATCAGTTCATTGATGATCACATCGGTATCACTTAGAAAACCACCGGTCGGATCCTGTGTTTTCGGGTTATGACAACCTGGACAGTTTCGTTCGCAACCTTGAAACCAAATAACTCTTCGCAATCCGGGTCCATCGGTGATACTGTCATGCAGGATGACATCAGCCAAACGTACTGTGTTTGACACGTTGTTTTTCCTCGGCTCTTTTAGCGTTATTGAAGCGGTCCAACGTTCCGACCAAGTAACCGGTAATACGACGGATCCGTTCGAACTTAAACTCACTCTCGTCTTCGTTACGACCGCATTGCGGACAGATACTTCCCTTGATGATTCCGTTATATCCGCAATCCGGATCTCTGTCGAGCGGATGATTGATACTTCCGTATCCGATTCCTGCTTCTTTCATGGTTCGAATGATCATTTCAAACGCTTCCAAATTCTCAGACGGATCACCGTCTACTTCAACGTAGGTGATGTGACCGGCATTGGTCAACTCATGATATGGTGCTTCGAGTTGGATCTTGTCGTAGATGGATATCGGATGATAGACCGGTACATGAAACGAGTTTGTATAATATTCACGATCCGTGACACCTTTGATTACACCGTATCTTTTTTTATCTAACTGTGTAAAGCGTCCGGATAATCCTTCGGCCGGCGTTGCCAATAACGTAATGTTTAATTTATACTCGATCGTAGCTTGATTTAGACGATCTGACAGATGTCGGATGATCTTTAATCCCAAAGTTCGTGCCGCTTCGCTTTGGCCGTGATGCGATCCGATCAAGGCAACCAAACACTCTGCCAGCCCGATGAAACCGATACTCAACGTACCCGTCTTAATGATCTCTTCAAGTGAATCTTCACTGCCTAATTCTTCACTTCCGGACCAGATACCTTGGCCCATCAAAAACGGGAAATTCTTCGCTTTCTTGGCTGATTGAACTTTCATTCGGTCGATCAACTGTCGGATCACATCATCGGTGATCTCATCTAACTCATTGAAGAATTCAACATCATTCGAAATGAAGTTTTCATCACTCGCATGTTTTATTCCCAATCTGACAAGGTTGATGGTCGTAAATGACAGATTACCGCGACCGTTGACGGTATTATTTCCGTTGATATCAGCAATGACCCGTGTTCTGCAACCCATATAAGTCACTTCGCTGTTCGGATCGTTCTCACGATAATACTTGAGATTAAACGGTGAATCGAGAAAACTGAAATTCGGAAACAAGCGTTTACTGCTGACTCGCATCGCTAATTTAAACAGATCATAATTAGGATCTTGCGGATCATAGTTGACTCCTTCTTTTACTTTGAAGATCAGAATCGGAAAGATCGCTGTTTCACCGTTTCCAAGACCGGCTTCTTGAGCCAATAATAGATTTTTCGAGATCAGTCTGCCTTCAACACTTATATCTGTTCCGAAATTGATACTTGAGAACGGGACTTGAGCACCGGCTCTGGAATGCATCGTATTCAAGTTATGGATCAATGACTCCATCGCTTGGTAAGTTTTTCGATCGGTATCCGCAACCGATTCTCGGTAAACGAAATCATGAAGTTCTCGTAAAATAGAGACGGATAGATCCGTCGTAAATGAACTCAGAATTGATTCACTGTTTCCCAACAACAAGGTATTCGGATCGATATCGGGAATATCCAGATGCAGCACTGAACAAGCCTTACGCAAATTTTCGAGATACACTTTTCGGAATGTTTTCTTAATTCCGTCAGCCAGATAATAATCAAATGCCGGTATACTTTGACCGCCGTGTTGATCATTCTGATTGCTTTGGATCGCAATGGCTGCCAATGCCGCATAAGACATGATATCCTGCGGTTCACGAATAAATCCGTGCCCGGTACTGAATCCGCCGGTAAACAAACGTTTGAGATCAATCTGACAGCAAGTCAGTGTCCCCATATTATAAAAATCCAGATCATGAATATGAATATCCCCGGATCGATGCATTTCTGCGTGTTTGGCATTCAATAAATAATCCATACAGAATTCCCTCGATATCGTACTTCCGTATTGCAGCATCGTTCCCATCGCGGTATTTCCGTCAATGTTGGCATTCTCACGCTTGAGATCCGATGAATCTGCGAAGGTGATTTCTTCGACTGATTTCATCAATCTTGTTTTAAGGCTTCTGGCACGATTTCTTTCATTCCTGTATAAAATGTATGCCTCGGCTGTTTTGGCGTTATCACAGTGGATCAATGTTTCTACAACCGCATCCTGAACCTCTTCAATATCAAATTCTGATTTCCCCGTTGTATTCAGTAGTTCCTCTACTTTTTGAGCGATCTTCTCAGCTTCACCTGCAATTATTTCACTGCCACCTTTTTGAACACAACTCAGCTGAGCCTTTTGAATCGCGATCGTAATCTTTTCTCTGGTGTACGGAATCACTCGTCCGTCACGTTTAACAATTGTTTTAACCATTTTTTTCTCCTTCCCGAAAAAAAGAACTCTAGTCATACGAATAGAGTTGCATTACAAAAAGGACTTTTGCAAGCACGCTTATCCTTCGTAAGCAACTTATCGATAACAGTTATCGGCAGGTCTTCCGACTGTGCTTCATCATCTGATCACCTTCCCATATGCGAGCATACAGTGGTTTAAAATCAGACTCCGCATGACGGCGGCGAGGACCGTGCAGGCTTTTCCTGCTTCCCTTTTAATGTGTTGAACAACCTTTAACTTATTAAGTTTGGATTTATTGTAGCATGGTTACGCCCGCCTCTACAACAGAGCCGGGCACTTTCACACGATTGAATTTTCACATGATATTTCCAATCAACTATACGTTACTAAATTCAGTAGGAAATGATATATTGTCGATGTGCCTCGATGCATTCGATTCTCGGCGCCCCTTCCAACACCCATTCTGATGCAGATTCGTGATGATATCGTTGATCGAATTGTTCGGAAATCTCGGTTCCCAACGTCCAGTCCGGAAGCTGCCCTTTCGTCAATGCATCCATAAATGCCAGCATTCCGTCATTGATCGGCATCGAATCATTGATCTCAGCTGTTTCCTTCAAAATGATCTGCTTGGCACTGCCCTCCTGAGAATAATAAAAATGGGCAATTGTCGTTGAACACGTAAACGTTTGTCGAATGCGAATTGAACCGTTGATGGTTACAACAGTTCTCTCTGATTCTTCAACTTCGCACGACTCGAAATTCTTTTCGAACGACTCATTGACATAGATCTTATTATTGTCAAGAATCTTCGTCACTTTGGTTGATATGTCCTGTTTTGTACAACCTCCCAACACAAAAATCATCAAAAGTAAAATGATTACTCTTTTCATAAGTATGGCCCCCCAGCCTTATAATTACTTAATTTATATCACCCCTTTTACCGCTTTGCAAGACATTATTAGAATATATATTAAATAACTGCTTAAATGTCTATTTTCGTGAAATTACTCTAATTTAAAAAAGACATCTCTGGATTGATCTTCCGAAAAATGTCATTTTTAAACTGAAATAATTGATTTATATGGAAATAAATAGCTGTCATATTTTTTTGAATGCACTCTGTATTGAAGGATAATTGATTTCTTCTGATTTACTTATTGATGTACAGATTCACAATATTTTTTAAAATTATCCAATACCGACTGCCACCCAAACTTTTGCAATTCAATCGAATTTACATCCTCGATTTCGAATGTCTGACTTACTTTAATACCGTTAGTTTTATGTGTAAATAAAATTGATACTTTTCGTTCATCATCCAAAATATAGGAGATTGATTCATGATTCTTGATTTCTTCATACGTTCCGCTGAAATCAAAACCGTTGCTACCGTCCTTTGATTCCATTCTGGTGCTAAAGCGACCGCCGCTTCTGAGATCATTGATTGCTGACGGCGCACACCAATCATCCGAAGCAAAGTACCACTGAGTAATATGTATCGGTAATGTCCAGAACTCCCACACTTTTTCGATCGGTAAATCGACCGTAGTTTCGACTGTCAGACTGGTCCGTTTTTCCTTTTCCATTTGACCTTCTTTCTCAATGCATTTATATATGCATCCTTGCTACCACAAATTTATCATGATTGGAAATCATCATCAATTCATATGCATCGTGAGTCAAAACATCAAAAAAATTGGAATCATAATTTTAAAACATTTTCTTATTAGTAGTTGCTGATTTGATTACTAAGTGTTTTCCGGTTCATTCAAAAGTTTTGTTCTGAATTCGGCCAGAATTTTAACTCGATCTTCATTGACCTCCGGATAATGAGGATTCATTTCTTTAAGTGTCTTCAAGATGATTTCAGCAATCAATTCGCGGGCGAACCATTTCTTGTCGGAGGGTACAACATACCATGGAGTCTCCGGTGTTGCCGTCGCATTGATCGCATCTTGGTAGGCATCCATATAGCTGTCCCAATGGTCGCGTTCGGCAATGTCGCCATCGGCGAATTTCCAATTTTTCGTCGGATCGTCGATTCGTTGCAGAAATTGTTTCTTCTGTTCTTCTTTGGATATATTCAAAAAGATCTTGATGATTCTGAACCCATTCTGATAAAGATGTTTCTCATAATTTTTGATTTGCTCATAACGTTGATCAAAGATCTTTCCTGTTTTACAACGATCAGGCAGACTTGCGTTCAAATGAAGATTATGTACTTTTACTACCAGTACGTCTTCATAATAAGAACGGTTGAAAATGGCAATCATGCCTCTTTCAGGCGCTACCCGCATGGCTCTCCACAGATAGTCATGATCCAGTTCTTCGGATGAAGGAACTTTGAAATTATAAACCGAGACCCCGGCCGGATTGACACCGCTCATCACATACTTAACGGCACCGTCCTTACCGGCCGCATCCATTGCCTGAAAAATGATCAATAATCCTTCTCTGTTTTCAGCGTAGAGTTTTTCCTGATATTCCTGTAAACGCAAAATATGTTCATCTCGATTATTCTCGACTACTGCTTTGTTTTCGAATCCACCCGTTTGTTTCGTATCAAATTCATTGATTTTAAATTTCTTGGAACCGTCATAGCAAAAATCTTGTATGTTCATGAGACCCTCCTTGTGCGATTGCTGCACTTGATTTTTAAATTCTTAACTTAGTATAAGTATATCATTAATTTTATTGTCAACTCACGCTGATTCATCTGAAACATTTCATTGAATGAAATAAAGATGTTAAAATAAACCTAATCGATGACTGGATTACAGATCATTTTCCTGGAGGTTTCTGATGATGAACGTTGCAACTGCATTTCAAACGATAAATTCAACAAATAGTTTAACCTACAAAAAAACACGGTTGCGCGCTGAGTGTTCATCATGTTTCGCCCTTTGCTGTGTAGCTCTCTATTTCTCAACATTGGATGGATTCCCTACCGATAAAAAAGTGGGTGTTCCGTGTCCGAATCTTCAAAATAGCAATAAGTGCCGAGTTCATTCCGAGTTGAGTGACCTTGGATACAAAGGTTGCCTTGCTTTTGATTGTTTCGGTTCCGGTCAAAAAGTTTCCCAATTTACTTATAAAGGTCTGGATTGGCGAGTTGATCATAAAACAGCCAACGAAATGTTTGATATTTTTCTGGTGATGCGTCAGCTTCATGAACTTCTTTGGTATCTGAGCGATGCATTGAGTTTGCCTTCAACTTTATTACTTCATCCCAAGTTAAGTTTACTGATCGAAGAAACGGAAAAACTGACTCAAGGTCGACCTGAAGAAATTCTTAAGATCGATCTTACCCTCAAGCGTAACAAAATTAACGAAATGTTACTGAATGTCAGTCAACTCGTAAGAAATGAAACAAGAAAAGGAAACACTTCGCACTTTGACATCATCACAAAGAATAGAAAACGATTAAATCTGATAGCACGCGATCTCAGAAAAAAAGATCTTAGAGGGACTGATTTACGAGGTGCATGCCTGATTGCAGCTGATCTCAGAGGAAATGATTTAAAAGGAACGGATGTGATCGGTGCCGACTTCAGGGATACGGATATCCGCGGAACTGATCTGACCGACTGTTTATTTCTCACGCAAGCTCAACTGAATGCTGCAAAAGGCAACAATGAAACAAAAATACCGAATTCACTTGAACGTCCGAAACACTGGCCATATTAGTGAAATAATTCCAATTAGCAATATCCTATGAAGGTGACTCATAACGATATCATCCGGCATTCATTCAATCGATTTAGTGTTCGATTTTGGAAAGTACATAATTTTTTGACAGTCACCTTTTTGTGCCTTATGTACATTATTATTATCCATGATAAAATAAAATCTCTCTTTTTATTTATTTATTACGCATCCAAGCAACTTTAGGAGGTTTATTATGCCACACGACACTGACATCAATTTCAATGGTTTGTTTTTCAAACCTATCAACTCATTCATTCAAATAACGGAAATTGACGGTTTCCAAGTTCTCAGAATAACAAAAGATCCGGCGATCATCGAGTTTGACGAACCTACGTATGCACGTCTCACCGATTTTGAATTTCATGACGGTACAATCGAAGTTAAAATATTGAGCCGCCTTTTACCGGATGCCCCGGAATTTGCGCGCGGCTTTCTTGGAATCACCTTCAGAATCGATGAAAATGATGAACATTTTGAAGGTATCTACATTCGACCGACGAACGGACGAAATGAGAATCAAATTCGCAGAAATCGTTCCACACAGTATTTTTCTTACCCCAATCATAAATTTGACCATTTTCGCGAAGTCAGTCCCGGTATGTATGAATCTTATGCGGATATGGATCTTAACGAATGGATCGATCTCAAAATCATTGTTGAAGGTGAGCATGCCCGTCTTTACCTAAACAATAGTTCTCAACCTGTTTTAGTCGTCAATGATCTGAAAATGGGAGCTGCCGTAAAAGGCAGTTTGGGACTTTGGGTCGAGATCGGTACGGAAGGATTTTTCAGAGAATCGAAAATAACTAAATCTTAATTAGCCACTTACATCCCTAATTCAGTAAATAGAATACTTGTTAATTACTCGGATTATGAGTCAACAATAACCTTAATCTACAAAAGAGGAATTCATTTGAAACGTTATCGGATAACTATAAAAGGGCCAATCTGCTTGATTGGTCTTTTATTCTGCAACATATCAACTATATTTCAGTATTTTATATATTACATTTGTTTATTACAGATAGAAATCGAGTTGGCTCTTCTGAAACAAGAAAAAAAGCCCCCTTCGGGACCAAAATATTCACTTGGAGTAGGTGAGGATAGTCAGAGTAATAATCAGTGTTTCAAAAGAAACAACAAATTTATATATTACATTTATTTGAAAAAAGCTAAATGACACTCCTGTAATTGTTATGGTGAAATTTGAATCATATTATCTATCCATACTAAATTGGCATCTTTTTCAGCATGTTCAATACACTTATTTCTCGCTAAAAAAAATGATTTGTAATCGCTAAATGATGAAAGTCTTCGTAATATTGACAAGGCACCAGGTCAATTCAAATCTTGCAACCATTCCAAAAGTGGAATAAGATATGGTTCCAATTCACCATCCGTTTTCTCACACAATATCAATGCACAATTGTCCCAAACATTCTTATTAAATTCATTTGTACACGGTTGCATGAAAATTTTTAAATCTCTGATTGATTTTGCGATTTCTCTACCTTTTTTTTTGATTATTTTCACTATTGTTCCAATCTAACAATGTCATTAATTCAGAAAAATTATACTCCATTTTAATTACCATCCCAGTCTTTGTTGTACCTTCAATGCAACAAAAACAAAGAGGAATGTAAATATGGCAACATATAAAAATTCGAAAACAAAGAAATGTTCCGACAGTGCTACTTATCGAGATATTACTGGCAAAGCCGTCATTCATACCAATTGCGGTATAGTCAGAGCAAGAAAAAAGCCCCTTTCGGGACCTGAATATTCTCTTGGAGCAGGTGAGGGGATTTAATACTATTTGTTTCACACTTTAACATCCCCTCAAATACACCCTAAATTCTTCTATATTCTTCCATTCAATTCCACTTTAAAACGATTTGTATAGTCATTTGTATAGTCAGCAAAACATATTAGTTTAGCTTAGCATACCTTTTTACAGAGAAAATTATGAGATTCCGCAAATCACTGGTCAAAATTCATAAGTTTCCTATCTACATGTTTCTATGAACATATATACTCTAGATTTCACAAGATTTCCTGGATTTTTATATTTTGTAACCAGCAGTATAGACTATCCACTATCTATAAATTAGTATGCGTACATTTGTTGTGAGCCTATCCTAAAATAGAATGCATAATTAATAAGAGAGAATCGGTTTAGCAGAGATTACACTAGTATACGCACTGTATACAGTCGGAACTTTGGTCGTGTTCCTCGCTTTCACTTTGTAGTAGTAGGTCGTTCCGGTGGTCAATCCACTGTTGGTATAACTATTGGTAAAGGCATTCGCTAACCACGTATACGTTCCTGTGGCGCTTAAGGATCGAAACACCTCATACCCATTCGCTCCGCTGACGTTCGTCCAACTCAGCTTAATGCTGGTCGCTGTCGGAGTACTTACACTCAAATTTGTGGGAACACCTAACACAAGAACCGGTTTGGCTGCGATTACACTACTATACACACTGTATATAGTCGGAACTTGGGTCGTGCTCCTCGCTTTCACTTTGTAGTAGTAGGTCGTTCCGGTGGTCAATCCACTGTTGGTATAACTATTGGTAAAGGCATTCGCTAACCATGTATACGTACCTGTAGCACTTAATGATCGAAACACCTCATACCCATTCGCTCCGCTGACGCTCGTCCAGCTCAGTTTAATGCTGGTCGCTGTCGGAGTACTTACACTCAAATTTGTGGGAACACCTAATACAAGAACCGGTTTGGCTGCGATTACACTGCTGAACGCACTATATACAGTCGGAACTTTGGTCGTGTTTCGCGCTTTCACTTTGTAGTAATAAGTTGTTCCGGTGGTCAGCCCACTGTTGGTATAACTGGTTGTAAAGGCATTCGCTAACCATGTATACGTTCCGGTGGCACTTAATGATCGAAATACCTCATACCCATTCGCTCCGCTCACGTTCGTCCAACTCAGCTTAATGCTGGTCGAAGTCGGAATACTGACACTCAAATTTGTGGGAATACCTAATACAAGAACCGGTTTGGCTGCGATTACACTAGTATACGCACTGTATACAGTCGGAACTTTGGTCGTGTCCCGCGCTTTCACTTTGTAGTAGTAGGTCGTTCCAGTGGTCAACCCGCTGTTGGTATAACTGGTTGTAAAGGCATTCGCTAACCATGTATACGTTCCGGTGGCACTTAATGATCGAAACACCTCATACCCATTCGCTCCGCTGACGCTCGTCCAACTCAGCTTAATGCTCGTCGCAGTTGGAATACTGACACTCAGATGAGTGGGAATACCTAATACGAGAACCGTTTTGTCCATCACCTTGATAGGTGTTGATTTTTCTATAGTTGTTCCATCACCTAATTGTCCAAAATCGTTATTTCCCCATGCCCATAGACTGCCATCGTTCTTGATGGCTAGAGTATGATAACCACCTGCAGAAACGCTGACCACATTGTCCATCACTTTGACAGGTGTTAATTTAGTTATAGTTGTTCCATCCCCTAATTGACCATCCCAATTACCTCCCCAAGCCCATAGACTGCCATCGTTCTTGATGGCTAAAGTATGAGAAGTACTAGCAGAAACACTTGCCACATTTTCCATCACCTTGACTGATGTATATTTATTTATAGTTGTTCCATCACCTAATTGACCACCATGGTTATATCCCCATACCCATAGACTACCATCAGTCTTTATGGCTAGAGTATAATCATTACCAGCAGAAACACTTACCACATTTTCCATCACTTTGACAGGTGTCAATTTATCTAGTCTTGTTCCATCACCTAATTGACCAAAATAATTATATCCCCATGCCCATAGGCTTCCATCTGTCTTGATGGCTAGAGTATGACTATAACCAGCAGAAACGCTGACCACATTGTTCATCACCTTGATAGGTGTTGAGTTTTCTAGTCTTGTTCCATCCCCTAATTGACCATACCCATTATCTCCCCATGCCCATAGACTGCCATCGTTCTTGATGGCTACTGTATGAATAGCACCCGCAGAAACACTTTTCACATTGTCCATCACCTTGATAGGTGCTAATTTATCTATAGTTGTTCCATCACCTAATTGGCCAAGCCCATTATATCCCCAAGCCCATAAACTGCCATCGTTCTTGATGGCTAATGTATGATTGTCACCACCGGAAACACTTTGCGCATTTTCCATCACCTTGACTGGTGTATATTTATCTATAATTGTTCCATCCCCTAATTCCCCATCAGAGTTATATCCCCAAGCCCATAGACTGCCATCTGTCTTCATGGCTAATGTATGGTTTACACCAGTTTCAACAACTCCACTAGTAGAAAATTGATTAGATGTATCTGCTAAAGCGTGTGCTTTTATCGAGTTCACATTCGCAAATCCACTCGCAACTACTGCTAAGATCAAGAATGCTCCAACTAATTTTTTCA
>Ga0209100_1001413_pt1 | contig 16397 bp, 9 predicted proteins | sample lystaG_FD_185480 | JGI IMG/M metagenome (GOLD analysis project Ga0209100, IMG submission 185480) | Glacier valley bacterial and archeal communities from Borup Fiord, Nunavut, Canada, to study Microbial Dark Matter (Phase II) -... | ecosystem: Environmental > Aquatic > Freshwater > Ice > Glacier ...
CCAGGGTGATATACAGCATTGCCATCATAGACACTTATTGGGATGCAGAGGGAAAGGGTATTTGTCCTGCAGCATCTGGATTGAGTCACCACATTAATGCTTCAGGTTATGTTGAACCGTGTCCTATTATTCAATTTGCAACCGATCATATAGACGATAAGCCATTGGCTGAATTGTATGCTCAGTCTACGTTTCTGTCCGATTTCAGAACCGAAATACAAAATAAAACCAATGGCTGCGTCTTGATGGAAGATCCGCAATGGCTGGCCGGTTTTGTAATCAGGCACAATGCGATCAATACTTCAGGTAGAAGGGGAGAAGCCGAACGATTGGCAACAGCGCCTGTAATATGCAGTCATGGCTCGTGTGAAGTGATTCCAGAGAAAAGTTGGATTTACCGATTTGCCAAACGCCGTGCATTCTTTGGCCTTGGAGCTTATGGTTGATAAGATAAATAAATGAAGATTAAGGAAAACATATTGGAAGTTCCGGAGAAAGCATTGGTTCGGAATTCATTGAGGAAAGCGGCCCGTGAACTGGTTGCGGAGAGAGGAATTTTGCCTCCCGCCAGCTTTTTACTGATCAGTAATCTTGCCAGTGAATTAATTCTTCGAACTGGGGCTGAAAGTCGCTTTACTGAATTTGCCATGGTTGTTTGCGGAAACGAAATATGGCGTCCAGTGGTTGCTGCTACACCTTTTAAACGTCGTCTGTTGCTCTTACCTCAATGTCTGAAAAGTGAAACCAATTGTACTGCGGAAATCGATCAGCTTGGATTGATTTGTGCCGGCTGTCAAAGTTGTCAGATTGATTCCATTCTTCAAAAAGCTGAGTCACTGGGTTACGCAACATTGGTAGCAGAAGGAACTACTGTGGCTGTAAGTTTGGTTCAGGAAGGTGCCATCGATGCGGTGATCGGCGTCAGTTGTATGTCAGTGCTTCAGAAATCTTTCGAGCCTGTTTCAAGGGCTGCCGTTCCTGTCATCGGCATCCCGCTTCTGTTTGAAGGCTGTGCCGAAACTGATGTTGATAATTTCTGGTTGAACGAAGAAATGATGTCCTTTCATGAAAATGAATCCTATCGTACCTTGTCAGTTTCAGCTTTAAAAGAAAATGTAAAACAGTTTTTCTCCGAAGAAATTCTTAATAAAGTATTTGGTAATTCAACTGATCCCACTTGTCAAATGGCCATTCAGTCTATGTTAACCGGAGGGCAGCGAATCCGTCCATTGTTGACAGCTTTGGTCTATTCTGCATACTCTGCAAATGTGGCTGACGAGTTAATGGCTTCCCTTTCTGTCGTGGTCGAATGTTTTCACAAGGCCTCGCTGATACATGATGATGTGGAAGACAATGATGATTTTAGGTACGATACTGAAACTATTCATAAATTGAATGGAACAGCCGTTGCCATCAATACAGGTGATTTTCTTTTGGGAAAAGGATATGAATTGCTCGGTCAACTGCCGCTTACTCCGGCCAAACTGGCTTCCTGTTATCAATTGGTGGCAGCGGGCCATGTGGCATTGTCGTTGGGCCAAGGTTCTGATTTACTGGCAAGTTCGCACCATACAATTCTGTCACTGGATCAGCAACTCGAAATATTTGAGCGTAAAACTGGCTCTGCCATTCGTGTGGCACTGATTCTGGGTGCCGTTGCTGCAGATGCTCCTGAAAATGATCTGGCAGTCCTTAAAACCTTCTCTAATTTCTTCGGAATGGCTTACCAAATTAAAGACGATCTGGAAGAATTCCGAGATGCCGATGAACTTACTCATCCTGCTGATTATCCTTTGCTGCTTTCGCTTCTGGCTCAAAATACTGAAGGTATATTTCTTGAGAACATTCGTCTTATGTACCTTGAAAATAACCGTGTGCAACTTGCCGAACTGATTCGTGAAAAGGAAATAGATCATAAAGCTGAACAACTGCTTCATGAATTTACCAATAAAGCATACCGCGAACTTGACAAACTTGAAAACCTAAAAATGAAGCTAAGCTTGTATACCGTATTGGGTAAAATATTCTAATTCTCACCAGATGGAACACTCCACCTCCATTCCATTTTACTTGCAAATGATTGTGCTGATACGCAAGGCACTGAATATACTCGACGAACAGGGTAGGGCAGAGGTACTGCAATTTACTCTTACTCAACAGAATCCGGATGGTGGTTTTCGTGATCGGGGAGGTCGATCTGATCTTTATTATTCGCTATTTGGATTATTCATTCTGAAAGGGGCAGTGGGCAAAAGACAAGTAGCTGGAGCAAGGAAGCAAAAAAATAGTATCGCTTTGGAGTCCTACCCAAAACTAGTTGATGAGGCTATACTTAAATTGAAGCAATTTGCTGACAGTCAGACACCTTCCCAAGTGCCAGGATTCATCGAACGCTGTTGTTTGCTATTACTTCAGAAAGAATTAAAGTCTCGAAGGTTTTCTCGTTTCCGAACTATTTGGTCAATGGGACGGTCTTTTTTTAAAGAACGAGAGTCCGTCAATTTATCCTACCGTAGTTTTATTTTATTTCTGACACTCGATGCCATATTTCCTTTTCCGGAAATTATTAAGAGTATATCAAAACGAATGTTGACGCATATTGCTGTAGATCAGCATTCACCATGTTCTGAAATCGCTGCCAAAGTATTTCTTCTGAAATTGTTGCATCAGGATGGAGCGAATGAACAAAAACTTCTTACCTCTTTGGCCTGCGAATCAGGTGGATTTAAAGCATTTGCTCATCTCAACAATGCCGACATGCTTTCAACAGCTGTAGCCCTTTTTGCCCTTACTTATGCTGAACATGACATAAGATTATTGATGCCTTCATGCCTCGACTTTATTGAGCAAAACTACTCCGAAGGGGCTTTCCTATCAGGCGATGGCGACCAGACTGCCGATGTCGAATACACTTTTTATGGTCTATTGGCTCTGGGAGTATTGGCAGATTGATTAGAATGGATATCCGATGGCTACATTCAGAACCAGGTTATCACCTCTCCATGTTGGACTTCTGAAGTCGATCTGATTGGTTACCCAATCGAAATTTGTACCAACAAGTTTCCTTAGTGGAAAGGCTAAATCGAACCGTAATATGAAGAAGGAAACGTCGATTCTTAAACCCGCACCTGTACCAACAGCTATTTCTTTCATGAAGGTAGATGTGCTGAATGGACTTCCAATTACTGATAGATCTGATTTAAGCAGCCATACATTTCCTGCATCTACAAATAAGGCACCTTTTAAAAAACGATAAATACCAAAGCGGTATTCAGTATTCATTTCCAATTTAACATCGCCTCCGAGTTGCAAGAAACTTTGTTTAATGGCAGCTTGATCAAAGGTTCCGGGGCCAACAGAATTAATTTGAAAAGCACGTATGCTGTTCGGACCGCCACTGAAAAATTGTTTGGTATAAGGTAATACTGAAGAGTTTCCAAATGGTTTACCAACTCCTGCAAATAGCCTCATGGCCAGCTTATTTTTATCCCTAAAATTGAAATAAACCCGACCATCGACACTCATCTTGGCAAATTGTGAGTACACCGAGCCAACTACTTTGGAAGGATTAGAAGAAGATATTTTTTCTCCAATAATGCTTTTTGCCAGTGAGAATGCATTCCCTGCAGCTTCAGAGGTCAGATGAAAATAGAATTGAATTTTTTTTCCTGTCAGCATTTGTTCATTATAAGTAAATGAATAACTTCCTCCGGCAATGAATTGATCTTTATAACTTTGCGCTAGAAACTGATTTGCAGCAAGTAAACTGTCGAATAAAGCTGATTTATTTACAACAGAAGTATAGCTGATGTCTATGGGATTTAATTCATGTTCCTTCCTGATATTTTCCTTCCAACTATATCCAAATACGAATCGGAATGTACGCATGTCAAAGTAATTGACTCGTTTCATAAAGTTATACGAAAATGAGGTTTTTGTTTTTGGAACATACAGACTGTTAGATTGTTTGAGCTTAAAAGGTAAAATAAATCGTGGAAATGTAAGTTCAATTTGTGGATTATAAGAATAAGAATACAAGCTTTTATTTCCAATTTGAGCCTCAAATGATCCTGCCAGATTAAGATTCAGTAATTCGGCTCCGCCAAAGGTATTTCTATTCAGAATACTTAAATTCATTCGAGGACCTGTGTAATCATTTGATTTTGTAACCATATCAATTTCAGCTCTGAAGGTCCGTTTTGGCATAGGGGTCATCAGAATATTGACATCCAATAATCCAGGTATTGAATCTTTGTTTGCAGCAAAGTTGACCTGTACCAATTTGAAATTACCCATCGACATCAATCGGTTCAAAGTGATGCTGTGATTCAATCGTGAAAAGACTTCGCCTTTACGTAAATAGATTGATTTTGAAAGTACTTTTGGTCTGATTGTTAATCTCTCTTCCTTCCCGAAAAACACAATATCCTGGACCATAACTGTATCTTTTATAGAACGTTCACGTCTCTGATTTAAAGAGTAGTTCTGATTGACATACACATTGTTAATGTGGTAAACGTCTAAAGCATTATCCGGAATGCTGTCTTTTAAAGTTAAAGTGAATGTAACAGTTTGATTTACAATTGAGGTATCAGCTTTGAAAAGCAAATTATCGGGGTTGAAGTAAAAATACCCCTTATTTTTTAAGTTGGCATCTATTCGCGACCGTTCGTTCTTTAAATTATCAAGATTATAATCCTTGCCTGGTATAATTAATGATTTGTCTTTTTCTTTTAGTACCAAGCTGCTTAAGCTATCATCTGAAATAGCATAGTTAAGTTCTTTAACAACGTATGGTTTGTGAACATGGCTGGTATATATTATTTTGCCCGTGCGCTTCTTTTCTACAGTTTTTGGTAGCGTGTAACTTTTAAATATCCCAACATTAAAAAGCTTGGCATCTATTATGTCACAGGTAACTCCAGTCTTTATACTGCTCAACAATACAGGCGCTTCTCCCTTTTTTTTAAGCCACTTTTTAAATTTTGTTTTGGGATCTTCACCTGCTAAATTATTCATCCATAATTTAGGACGAATGCCAAAAAAACCTTTATTCGGTAACGGACGTATAGCAGCCTCAGCTAGGTTGGTAATCGCTTTTTTATTCACTTTGCCGGTTGATTCTACTTTAACATCAGCACCAGTATATAGCTTTTCACCCCGAGCACTCGGGGGTAAATGCCTGGTACCGCTGCAAGCTGCTATAAACAGACAAACCAGAAGGAGCAAGGAATTATTTAGTATTGATCGAGTCATCACTATTTTGTTTTTTCAATGATTCACTTCTGTTTTTTCGTGTTTTGAATATCCTGTTCCATCTATTAAAATCGCGCACAAATACAAGACCAATTCCAGTCTCAACTAACTGACCTTCAATGGCTCCTTCATATTGATTGTGCCTGAATCCTTTCATTCTGAAGTTACCTTCCTTGGTCAGTTTATATTCTACAGTTACATCACTGGTAATATCACTTGCCGAATTTTGTTTTGCCTTCTCTCCTTCAACATCTACTGCACCTCCAAGTTCTACCGATAATCGTTCATTAAAGAGTTGCTTCTTTACACCAATTTCAACTTGTGTTCTTCCTTTGGCCTGCCCTGTTTGATAATCGTCATAAGATTGAATATCAAAATTTAATTCCATTCCGGGTATCACTTTTGAGCTCAATTGATTTAATTGTGCGGATAAAAATTTGCTCACTGTCGAACGGATTAAAGTTGACGTTCCACCAGCCGCTTCACTTTGAAATGGATTTTCCTGAATAAATCTTCCCAATACCAATAGAGCGAAAACCTGTTTGTTTAAGGAGGATTCATCTGTATTTAACATGGTCAGTTTCTGATTGACCGCTCCACCAAAAATTCCTTTATCCTCGGGCATTAATTGTATCTCAAAACTAATTATTGGTGTTAGAATTTCGCCCCGTATTTTGAGCAATACTAAAAAAGGGAATCGTTGTTTATATGCGCCCTTATCAGCATCACTTAAGGTTGTTAGCTGATCAGTCACTAGGTCAATTGGTGAAGCCCTGACTGTATAAGTTGCATCAATTGATATAGAGGCATCCAATGGATCACCATTCCAGATTATGGTACTTCCTGATTTAATCTCAAATTGCTTTTTGATCACTGATTCCAGGGATACGAGGTAGCTGCCGTCATTTAAATTGTAAGCGCCGGTTAGGCTCATTTTTCCACTTTGGTCCATGGTAAAACTCAATGCGGCTTCACCTTTTACCACCAGCGAGTCAGAAGAAGCAGGATCCATTAATAGCCGGAGCGTTGCTTCTTTATCAATTTCAACAATGGAGGCGAGATCAAAACCAGTCATACCCGATGATTGTTCTGTTTTTTTCTCCCCTCTCAATAATATAGGGTTCAATTGTATTGGATTTAGAAATTCAACCACATCTTCTCCCTTGTCCGTGGTCAATTTATCTTCAGGAACAGAAAATGTAAAGTTAGAGCCTTTCTTCATTTTTACTTTTGCGTCCACAACTGGAAGATTCATTGATCCACTTACATTAATTTTACTATCAATAACCATTCGCCCAAAGAAATTCTGGTTATCTTTGGCCGTAGTGTTAAATAATAAAAAGTCAGTAGTATTGACTTTTAAATCAAACAAGTAATCGGAGAATTGTTTCATTTGAACCGATCCATCAATTACAGCCTTGTGTTTACCACCATCCAGCATGGTGAAAGAATTGAAATAAATTCCATCTTTTTTAAGCTCAATTGTTTCATGTTTTAATTCCAGCCGGTTATTAAGATAGGCAGGTTTCAAAAATGCATCATTGAAAACCAGTTCTCCAGTTATGTCTGGTGCACTGGTTTTTCCTTCAATTAAAAAGTTTCCTGTAAGTATTCCTGCTGCTTCTGTGATTTGCCCAAAGGAAAAGGCCTCAATGGTTTTTAAGGAAAGTGACTGAATCACTGTTTTGATGTTGAGCGCATTAACACTATCGTTGGGAATAAAATAACCACTTGCCGAAAGATTATTGTCCGGACCTGTCAGTTTCAAATCAATATCAAACTTCTTTGCTTCCGGATTATCGGCTTTTAAAGTTATATTTCCGATCGGAACTTCACGAACAAAAAGATCATTTATTTTTATATCAGAGATTAAGCCATAAGATTCGCCTACTCTTTTAAGCAATAGTTCTCCATCCAGATTTCCTTTCACCAGGCTTGTATCTTTTTCAATAATCTGTGAAATGTTTTCAAGTCTGAAGTTCTTAATTCCAATACTTAGATCATCATTGAAACGGTCATTAACCGAGGCGATATTAATCTGGTTGACATCATGATTAATGAAAAAGTGATGGATTTTAAATCCTTCTTTTCCGAATTCAATGAAATTGTCGTCAGCAATAATCCATTGTTTATTACCCAAATAGAATTCTTTCGGATCGAGTGTGATCTTGTAATTTTCATTGTTCTTTGTAATCTCAGAGTGGATAAGTAGTTTTTTATTCTTACCATCAGTTGAAGAAACATTTGCAAACAGTTTATTATCAGCCAGTTTTCCGTCAAATGAAAAATTGTCTAAATTGATGGCTGAATTTAAAATAGATTTGCTTGAAATTTTATAGTTAAGGGCATCGTTTTTAGTATCAACTTCTAATTTAAAGTCATTAATTTCAGTAGTTCCATAAACAATTTTTTTCATCTCAGCATTCAGTTTCAAGTCATTTTTCTCACTGTCGAAACTTCCCTTAATGATTCCCGGCTCGAATTCTTTTAACTCTGGAAGTAGCACTTTTGACAGAATGGGATGATTGTGAAATTGTATCTCAAAATTAAAATTAGATTGTTCATTGTTCTTTGGAGGCAGAATGGTATCTGATATTGGGAAGTAATTGTTAATAAATTGGTTAAGTAGTGCAGGTAGTGCAATAGGCGAAAGCGTTCCTGCATATTTTATATCGATCAGCGCACTGGTTATATCTATTTTACTTTTGTGGGGTTCATTAACAGAAGCTGTTAACAATGAGTCGAGTTGATATTTTTTACCATCACGAGCAACTATAATTTTGGTTATCCCTGCCTTTCCATTCATTTTATCAATGGTTCCACCTTTTAAATCAGCAGTTGAAATAAAGCTTAACTGCACATCATTATTAGTTAATTTTAATTTTTTAAGATCTGCACCCTTTACATTTAACTTAAATTTATATTGTTCCTGGTTGGGATTTAAGTTTACCATTCCATCGAAATCGAATACTGCATTTTCATCATCCAGATTGATCGTTCCCTCGAATTGCTTTCCGGAAACAGCACCATCCATTTTGAAGTTGTGATAAGTATATTTATTCAGGTAAATTTCGCTAATCTCCCCCTTAATTTTCCCTTTGATCGTTGCAATGTCAAGTCCCTGTCCAACTGCTTCAGCCGTTAGCGAAACTGGGCCATAAAGGACAGTATCTTTTAACAAACTGCCAACATTGAAATTGTTAATACTTATTTGACTGGTGAAATTTTCATTAGGATCAATTGATGCAATTAGATTTGCATTTCCAATACTGCTGGTCAATTTTATAGTTGATTTAAACGCCTTCATTATACCTTTGAAAATCACCTGTAAACTAATGTTTTCGGGCACTTCTATATTCTTGGGAATGTATGGACCTGCCATCATTAAAATGTCTTTTTTGCCTGATATAAGGCTCAGATTTGGAAAATCATAAAATGCTTTTTTAACATTGGGCAAGCCTTTAATATTGAAATCTGTTTTCAAAATCGTTTGATCTCCGGCATTGATTACCAGATTTTTCCCGTTCAGGTTATCCATCTGTCCGCTAATTTTTCCTGAAGCAGTAGTAACATTTTCCGTTTTCTTAAAGTAGGGCTGTTGAATAAGATCGGGTTTGAAATATAGGATATCGGAGTTTTTGAAACTTGCTTTTCTCAGATCAAGATTCATATTGCTGAATTTCATGGAATCTGTCAATGCGGCCATTGAAGAGTATTGAATGTTGAAATCAGCATCTATACTGGAGTTGGAAGTCTTCGCTTTTAATTTCTTTGCAGAAATGGAATGTTCATCCATACTGAAGTCGGTTTCAAAACTGTTAATGGCAAAGTTGTTTTGATCAACAGCACTGAATTCTTTTACCGAAACTTTTGTAAGATCAGATGAATAAGATAAATCTTTTGCATCGAGCGTTAAATGGGTGTATTCCAGGTGTTCAGGATTAAAGGCATCCTTTATTTCAGGTTTATTATTTACTTTATAAACTACCGAATTATCATTCAGTATTACTCTGTTTACTGAAATTTTCCAATTGTTTTCTTTAGGGGTAACGTCTTGACCAACTGTCGAATCAGGTAATGGTAAAGTAGCCGATGTCAGGTATTGAATTTTACTTTCTGATAAGTCTAATTGGTCGAGAGAAACAATTTCATTTTGCAAATCAACAGATCCTTCTTTTAACTCAAACTGTTTTATAACTGCCAGAACTGATTGCTTACCTATTGAATCTCCATAACTAACTGATGAATTACTGATTACAATTTTATTAGCTGTAATTTTTGGCAATATACCTCCTGATTGTGAATCGTTGGTCTGCTTTTTAGAAGATTCTTTTAATACCACATTGGCAGTTATACTTTCGACCAGCAACTCATCAATATTGTAAATAGATTTATCCATATCAAGCCCATCTATTTGTAGTTCTATATTTTTGAGCCTGGCATTTACATTCATTCCACCAAATTCATCATCATAACGAAGGCGACTGTTTTTTAAACTGACATCCTCAATGCTGAATGTCCATTTAGATGCTGTCAGTGTATCAACTTTTGCTTGTGAAGTAGTATCTGCAAAGGCTGTAATCAGGAAATTGTAGTTGAACAGCGAATCTGTTTTGGTGCTGTGCAGATTGAGATTTACGTCTTCCAATGTAAATGAGCTGATTGTTATTTTGCTATGGATCAAGTCGTAAAGTGCAATATTTACGTTTGCCTTTCTTGCATATATCAAGGTATCTTTGTTAAGATCTTCAAGAAAAAGACCTCCAACAACAATAGATTTTGGGAATGAAATACTAATATTTTTTATCTCAACTTTTGTATGAGTTTTATTGCTGACAAAAGAAGTTGCATAATGAACGATCTTCGTTTGAATGGACGGAATTTGGATGAGTAAGGCAATGAGAATGAATATAAGCACAAAGCTTAGTATAACCCATAAGATTACTTTGAGGGTTTTCTTTAAATATGATTGTACTTTATCCATCCAATTATTTAATTCTACTTAGAATGATTTTGTTTCTATATATACTGTTTTTAATTGGATGAATAATCAGCAAATCTGTATTCCTTTTTTGAAATACATTAGCTTACCTTTGATATTATATCTTTTAAATCGTTTCATCTTATCAATTCTAAAATCTTAATACATATTTTAATATACAACAATCTTGGGTCTCTATTGGTTTAAATAACAATGCGTTTGGGTTATAAAATAATACATTAAATCGTAAGATATTAATCGTGGCCTACATCATTGGCTTTCAATCCATCAATTCAAATTCACTATTTTATACTACTGAACTGAATGAAAGCCTTTTGGCAGGGGGTGAAATTAAATTAAATATGAATTTGCTGTAAGCTGCCTAACACACCAAATATTCTCAATAGCCAAATCACCACTAATATTACAACTACAGCATTCAGAATGCTTTTTATGGTCCGTTGCATGGGTATGTATGTGTTCACGACCCAGAGTAGTACTCCAACTCCAATGAGAACAAGGATAACTGTTAGAATAGGCATAATAGTAAAGTATTAATTTGTAACTGAATTATTACATTACAAATATAAGAATGTATCAACCATAAAGTGTTACACAACTTTACAAATAGATTACAAAATTCACACATTCCATGGCAAAGTTCATTAGCTGAATTTGTCATAGTATGTGTGTTTTTACCATTGATTACTTAAATAATTCCTTATTCGGTTCAGCACCCATGGTAAATTCAAGCGTTCCTCCGTCCATTATTTCCTGATGGGTAATATAGGTGCGATCCAACTTCTTCCCATTCAGATTCACTTCCTGAATGTATTTGTTGGTTAGATTTGCCAATGGAGCCTTCATTATAAAGTATTTATTGGGAGCTATTTCAATTTTTGCTTCCTGTACTAAGGGCGACCCAAATTGATATTTTAATTCCGAAGGATTTACAGGATAGAAGCCCATAGTACTAAATACATACCATGCTGACATTTGTCCGCAGTCTTCGTTTCCACAGATACCTTCAGGCTTATTTGTATACATTTCCGTTTGAATCTGGCGGTTCAGTTCTTGCGTTCTCCAAGCCCTTCCTGCATAATTAAAAAGAAAAGAGGTATGATGTCCGGGTTCATTGCCGTGTGCATAAGCGCCAATTAATCCTGAAATATCTGATGAGGCCTCTTCGCCTTTGACTCCTTCTTCTACTTTAAATAATTGATCAAGTTTATCTGCAAAAGATTCTTTACCTCCAAGGAGTTCGATGAGTCCTTCAACATTCTGTGGAACAAGCCACAAATATTGCCATCCATTTCCCTCGGTATAATCGCTTCCTTCATGTTTTGAGAAAGCCGGATCAAAAGGTGTTGTCCATTGTCCGTTGGATTGTTTTCCGCGCATGAATCCAGTTTCCTTATCAAAATATTCTTTAAAGCTATTTGCCCTTTTATTGAAATAAGCAGCATCTTCAGTTTTTCCAAGTTTCTGAGCTACAGCGGCTACACTCCAGTCGTCGATGGCTACTTCGAGTGATTTGGCTACTGATTGTTGAATTTTATCGGCTGGCATATAGCCAACTTTAATATATAATCCCATTCCGTCGCGATCGTGCATCGAGGTAGTTTTCATGGCTTCAAAGGCCAGTTGTTGGTCGAAATCGCCGATTCCTTTCAATATTGCTTCAGCAACAACTGAAATAGAATGATTGCCAACCATGCAGAAAGTTTCATTTCCTTCAAGCTCCCACACAGGTAGCAATCCTGTCTGCTTGTAATGATCGAGCATTGATTTTACCATGTCGTTTACCCTCGATTTTTGGGTGAGGGTATATAAAGGATGTAAGGCGCGATAAGTGTCCCACAATGAAAAAACGGTATAGCGCTTATAGTCAACTGCTTTTTGAACATCTCCTTTGGTTCCTTTGAATTCACCATTTGAGTCAGAGAACAATGCTGGAGCTACCATGGTGTGATATAAGGCGGTATAAAAGATCGATTTCTGAACCGAATCGCTCGATTGAATGCGGATCTTGGAAAGTTCTTTTTCCCATGCATCTGATGCAGCTTTTTGAGTGGCTTCAAAATCCCATCCCGGCAAAGAAGAATCAAGGTTAACTATTGCATTTTCGATACTAACAGATGATACTCCCACTTTGGCCAACACTTGTTTTTCCTTAAATTTTAAGGCTCCTACAGTTCTGCCTTCACCGCCTACATTGGCAATTTCAGACTTCGAAATGGGTGTCGAAAATCTAACAGCAAAATATACATGTTGGTCTGCTGCCCATCCATTCGACAATCTCGAACCTGTAACCAACAAACTGTCAGCCACTTTCAAATCTGTTTTATATGGTTTGTCCCAATTAATGGCAAAACCAAGATTGATTATCAAATTGCTCTCTCCACCTTCAGGAAATGAATAACGATGTAATCCAGCCCTTTCAGTAACAGTGAATTCAGCTTTCACCCCATTATTTTTTAGGGTGACTGAATAATAACCTGCATGAGCAGTTTGCTGATTGTGACTGTATTTCCCTGCATAGCGGGTAACAAAATCAGCATTTTTTTCTCCATTCTTAAATGTGACTTCTGAAGTTACAGGCAAAAAAGAGATATCGGCCAGATCGCCAATTCCAGTTCCACTCAGGTGTAGATGACTAAATCCGGCAATGATGCTATCAGAATAATGATAACCCGAACACCAGTCCCAACCTTGAGTTCCATTGTCAGGGCTCAATTGAATTTGTCCGAAGGGATATGCAGCTCCAGGATAAGTGTGTCCATGATAGCCTGTTCCGATAAATGGATCAACAAAATCAGTAAGACGATCTTCAGTAATTATTTTAGGCGAGATCCCTTTGCAAGCTGCCAATAAAAACAATGTAGCGGATATAAAGAAAATGAATTTAGTCATTAATTAAGTCATTTATATAATAATGGTTTCAAAGGTACTTAAACTCCGCCATATATTAAGGTTTAATAATCAATTTATCCAAAAAAAATGACGGCAATCAAAGTTTATCCTTTGGTGATTTTCAAATATTTAACTAAAAAACAAATTCATGGGATGAAAAAGACAAAGGGACAACGAGACAAAAGAATAATTTACAGAAAATCCTTTTATGGAAAATTCAGATATGTAATTCATTCAGGGTACTTAGAGCATTTATGTGCCGATCCCCAAGACTAATAGTTATTTGAAAATTATTTGATGATTATAGGAAGACTATTCGTTGATTAATCAAATATGTTTGAACGGTCTTCGAATAACCTTCGAATAGTCTTCGAATAATCTTCGAATAGTTTATAGAACAATCCCATCAATTTAAACTAAATGCTCCATCTGAATCAAGAAATATTTACTCCAAAATGTTGGTTATCTTATAGTACAATTACACAATGCACACTGGGTTTGCGAAGTGTGTTTATAGTTCTTTAATTTATATCAAAAAATATTTTATATTTTATTGATTTCATGCATGAAATATGGAAAATTCAATTTAACTTTAGAAGTCAAAAATAATTGATAATTCATTGCTTGATAATGGAATTAATTAAAAAAATAGTTTGCTTTTATAAAGAAGGTTTTACCAACATGCCTGACTGGGGAAAACAGGTGTGGTTGATCATTTTTATCAAGCTATTCGTAATGTTTGTAATACTGAAAATCTTCTTCTTTCCGAATTTTCTGAATACAAACTTCAAAAACGATGCTGAACGAAGCAATCATGTACTTGAAAATTTAACCAATATCACTAAATAAAAAACTTCTATGATTGAAGGAATTGACTTATCTCTTGTTAACTGGTCTCGGGCTCAATTTGCGCTGACGGCTATGTATCACTGGATTTTTGTGCCTTTAACATTGGGATTGGCAATCATCGTTGCCATTATGGAAACCCATTATGTGAAGACAGGAAACCCTGAGTGGAAACGAATTACCAAATTCTGGATGCTTCTGTTTGGGATCAATTTTGCTATTGGTATTGCAACAGGTATAATTCTGGAATTCGAGTTTGGTACCAACTGGTCCAATTATTCATGGTTTGTGGGTGATATATTTGGAGCTCCACTGGCCATCGAAGGAATTATGGCCTTCTTCCTCGAATCAACTTTTGTGGCCATCATGTTTTTTGGATGGAACAAGGTGAGTAAAGGATTTCATTTAACTGCTACGTGGCTTACAGCTATCGGGGCCAATCTTTCGGCATTGTGGATTTTGGTGGCCAATGCATGGATGCAAAAGCCTGTGGGTATGGTTTTTAATCCTGAATCAGTCCGTATGGAAATGACCATCTTTTGGGATGTTCTATTCTCACCGGTTGCTGTTCACAAGTTTTTGCATACCACCTCCTCGAGTTTTGTACTGGCTTCAATCTTTGTAATCGGAGTTTCAGCATGGTACCTCCTGAAAGGAAGAGATATTGTGTTTGCACGCAAAAGCATCGTTGTTGCTGCCATTTTTGGATTTGTGTCAATTATGTACACTGTGATGACTGGTGATAGTTCTGCTCGCGATATAGCACATCATCAACCCATGAAATTTGCTGCATTCGAAGGTTTGTATAACGGTAGTGAAGGTGCAGGTCTGGTTGCACTTGGAATTATTTCAAGAAGCGAAACTGATCCATCCAACGAAAACCTCAAAGACTTTGCAGTGAAAATAGAAATACCGAATATTTTGTCATACATGGCATTTCTAAACTGGAATGCCTTTGTACCTGGCATTAACGATCTTATTAGAGGGAATGAGAAATTTGGTATAATGTCGGCGACCGAAAAGATATACAGAGGCGGCGAGGCTATCAAAAAACTCACTGCCTACAAGGAGGCCAGAAAATCGGGACAAACGGCAATGGCGGATTCATTGAAGACTGAGATTATGAATCCTGATTTTCAGAAAAACTATTTTAACTATTTTGGATATGGTTACATCAACGATCCCCATACTTTGGTACCCAGTGTTGCTTTTTCTTTTTACAGTTTTCATATCATGGTAGTTCTGGGAATGTATTTTATCTTTTTCTTCCTGATGGCTCTATTTTACACACTTAAAGGTAGAATTCATAAAAAACGCACATTCCTACGTTTGGCCATTTGGACTGTTCCACTCGCATATATTGCTAGTCAGGCTGGATGGGTCTTAACTGAAGTAGGACGTCAGCCTTGGGTCATTCAGGATTTGATGCCCACAATGGCTGCTGTTACCAAAATAAGCACAGGTGCAGTGCAGGTTACCTTCTGGCTTTTTGCAATCATATTTACCACTTTACTCATTGCTGAAATTAAAATCATGATGCGACAAATTAAAATAGGACCTAAACAAGAGAAAGGGTTAAGTGATGTTTGAAACTTTATCACTATTAACATTACAACAATACTGGTGGCTGATCATCTCACTGTTGGGGGCTTTATTCGTTTTCCTGACCTTCGTACAAGGTGGTGAAACACTGCTGTTTACAATTGCCAAAAACGATGAAGAGAAGACACTTTTGGTTAACACTCTGGGTCGGAAATGGGAATTTACCTTTACTACATTGGTTACTTTTGGCGGGGCTTTCTTTGCATCCTTTCCTTTATTTTATTCTACTTCGTTCGGTGGTGCATACTGGGTTTGGTTTGCCATCCTGATTTCGTTTGTTATTCAGGCTGTTTCTTATGAATTCAGAATAAAGCCTGCTAACTTTCTAGGAGCAAGAACTTTTGAAATATTTTTATTTATAAATGGATTACTCGGTCCACTTTTGATCGGTGTTGCAGTGGGAACTTTCTTTAACGGAGCTATGTTTTCACTCGACGAGATGAATCGTGTAACCTGGGGTACCCCTTTTCGAGGATTAGAAGCAGTGCTTAATTTTCACAATGTGGCGCTTGGATTGGCTGTATTCTTTCTCTCACGAGTTCTTGGATTGTTGTATTTTATGAATTCGATAGACAATGAGAACATTTACAAACGGTCAAAAAAGCATCTTCTCTATAATACCATTCCGTTTTTGGTCTTCTTTCTGTATTTTCTGATTGCACTGATTTTTAAGGATGGAATTGCTTATCAGGCAGGCACTGGAAAAATGGTAGTGGAGCCTTTTAAATACCTGCACAATCTGATTGCCATGCCTCTTAATACCCTCATGCTTTTAACAGGTGACGCCGGAGTTCTGTGG
>Ga0209100_1001415_pt1 | contig 16388 bp, 12 predicted proteins | sample lystaG_FD_185480 | JGI IMG/M metagenome (GOLD analysis project Ga0209100, IMG submission 185480) | Glacier valley bacterial and archeal communities from Borup Fiord, Nunavut, Canada, to study Microbial Dark Matter (Phase II) -... | ecosystem: Environmental > Aquatic > Freshwater > Ice > Glacier ...
AAATATGATTGTAAATAATTGTATGACAGTAATATAAATTAACTTTGAAGGTAGATAATCTGATTTTAGCACTCTGGAAACCCGCATGAATCAAGAAAAAACTCCTCCGAAATGTTAGATACTTAAATGATTGTATAATTATTAAAGGCATAAAAATTATACGAATTCCCCAATAAATACAAGTGAATTACTTCTTAAATGTGGTGGTAAGATTTAAGATTTATAATAAAAATGTTAAATTTTAACCTGTTTCTTAACAAGAAGCCAATTTTTTCAAAATAAAATTCTATATTTGAATTAACAATTAGAATTAATAAAACTGGAAAAAATTCTAAACCGAAGGATCAAATTGGAATTTCAGAAATGAAATTTTTCTTCCATTAGCAGTTTAAAAAGTTGATTTTGGTTATTCACGATATTACAACAAGATTCAAAAATTAGTGTTATAACATGGAAAATGGGGATAACAGTAGGATTTACTAAATGATAAAATTGAAAATAAACATAAATTAATCCTTTTTGATTACAATCTGAAAAGTATGACAGTCGGCATCTGAGTAATATTTGAGGTGTATAATTTCCTTTATATTTCCATCAAAATTAAACGAAACGTTTAGTCTGCCGACCAAGTATAGATTGAGACTTAAAAATAAAAAGAAAACATTCGAATAAATTCTTCTAATTTTGATTGTTATTTGAAACAAAAGTTATATATTTGGTATAACATTTAGAAATATTTTTAGAATTCCATTAATATTTGTTTTTATTAGTATATTTTAAATATTCATAAGGCAATTATTTTATTGAATGCAATTCTAATAAAAGGACCAAATTATAAATTCAGAAAAGAGATTTTTTACCTTTTCTTTAGAAGTTTAAAAGTTAATTTAGGTTCTTCAATTAATATTAAATATTTTCAAAAAAATTGAGTTATTACATGTAAAATGTGGATAACCGTAGGACTTACTATATTAAAAAGTCAAATATTAAGCACAAAAGAATGATATAACCACATCCTCAGAATTATATTATCCACCTAAATAAATTGTTTAATCTTTTTTAGGGAAATTCTGAACTACTTTGAGACTTTGTGTCATAAAAATATAGGATTAATAGAAAATCTTTTTTTCACTTCAAATAATCTTTAATAATATTTACAATTGCACACCATATTGACTTGTAATAAGCAAATTAATTTTAATGTAAATCAATGCAAACTCAGGATTATAATAATCAATAAGGTTTATGTGATATAAATATCAGTATCACCATCCTAGCCAATTACAAATACAAAATATTTTAATATTGGAAATCATCCGGATTCAATTACAGAAATCCATTATTCGATATTATAACTGAATCCCTTATTATTAAATTCAATCATCTTTTAAAACTATTATTATGCTTAAGGAAAGAGAGCCTATTCTTGAGAAATTAAGTATAGCTTTTCAGGTTGTGTTGACTATTGCCTGTTTTTATGGGGCAATATGGATAATACAGGTGTTCTTGAATCCAAATCAGAATGCGAGTCGCCAATATCACATAATTTATTTCATCATAGCGCCACTCTGGTTATTGATTCTTGATCAATCCAATTTAGGGCATATTGGGCGATTTAAAATGTATTCAACTTTATTTGTAGAATATTTAACTGCTATAATTATTGGAAATATTTTGCTCTATACAACAATAGTACTATTAGACCTTAATTCCATTTCCAGACTAGTTTTAGCAATATTTGCCTTTTTAAACTTAATAGTATTATATTCATTTAAGTTTATTTTATCTACAACGATGAAATTCATTCGTAGAAAAGGAATGAATAGCAGATTATTATTGATTATTGCAGATGAAGATTCAGATTATTTTATCGACCGTTTGATTGAAACTAAAGATTGGGGATATAAGATTTGGGCAATCATGTCAGATGACCCTTTTATTAATTCTAAATACAAAAATAAATATACGATATTACCTTATGAACATGAGCTTTCTGACCTAATTGATGAAAAGGCAATAGACGAGGTAATCTATTGTAAAAGGTCTTTTGATCAAAATGAAATTCAGAAGTTTATATATACATGTTCTGAAGTAGGTGTAGTTTTCAGAATGCAATCTCAACTGTTGAGTAGTGTTAGATTGCAATCAACAATGTCTTTCCTGAATCAAATGCCCTTTCTAACTTTTAGAAATACTCCTGATAATTACCTTGCTCTTAAATTAAAACTATTTATTGATTTTATATTCTCCTTATCTGTAATAATCCTTTTATCTCCAGTCATGTTACTCATTGCACTTCTTATTAAAACAGATGGAGGACCAATATTTTACTTACAGAAACGAATGGGGTTAAATGGAAGAAGTTTTTTATGTTATAAATTAAGGACCATGGTTGTTAATGCAGAAAAAATGCAGGAATCACTGTTGAGTAAAAACGAACAGGAAGGGCCTGTATTTAAGATAAAAAACGACCCCAGAGTTACAAAGATTGGACGATTCTTACGGAAAACTTCATTGGATGAATTGCCTCAATTTATAAATGTTCTAAAAGGTGATATGGCAATAGTTGGTCCGCGCCCTCCAATACCTTCAGAAGTAAAACAATACAAACGATGGCAATCCCGGAGACTGAGTATGAAACCAGGAATAACTTGTATATGGCAGGTTTCAGGCAGAAATAATATTCCATTTGAGCAATGGATGAAACTTGATATGCAATATATCGATACCTGGTCATTAAAACTTGATTTAATTATCCTATTAAAAACCATCAAAGTTGTATTTACAGGCGATGGTCAATAAATAACTTTTAACTTTTATAATCTCTCATTAGAATGAAAAACTACAGAAAATACCTTTTTACAATACTTATAGTTACATTGTTTTCATGTCGAAGCAGTAAAGATTTGATTTATCTAAAAGATGCCGCAAATAATGAAATCATAAAAGGTTCGCCAACTGAGTATTTACTTAAACCCGGCGATATTTTATATGTGAGCATTAAATCTACAAATCCAGAAGTAAACTTACTGTTTAATCCAGAATCTAATATGGAATCCAACTTGGGAAATGATTCTCAAAAATACACAACTCCCAGTGGTGCATATCTCTATGGATTTGGAGTTGATACTGCTGGATATATTAAACTTCCCATGTTAGGTAAAATAAAAGTTTCAGATGTTCAATTATCTATGGTTGAAGGAGTTGTTCAAAAGAAGGCTGACGAATTTCTAAACGATGCCATCGTAAAAGTGAAGCTTCTAAATTTTAAAATAACTGTTACAGGTGAAGTGAGAAATCCGGGGGCTTATTATAACTATAACAACTCCATTACTGTAATTGAGGCATTGGCTCTAGCGAGCGGAAATACTGATTTTGCATCCATCAATAAAATAATGGTTATCAGACTTTTACCTAATGGAAACAAATCTTATTTACTGGACCTTAGTTCTAAAAATGTATATCTATCAGAAGCTTTCTATCTGCAACCCAATGATTACGTTATTGTGCAACCAGATAAATATAAAAATTTCCAACTGAATAGTACAGCATACTCCCTACTTTTTTCCTCGTTGTCGATACTTATCGTTGTACTTGGATATGTATTAAAGTTATAGTTTTAATATAAGTCTTTTAGATTTAGAAATTGACATTTCAATTGTAAAATATTTACATACTATATTAAAATGATTTTTGATTTTGAAATTTATATACCATGAAAAACATAAACAACCCTGACTTTTTCAACAAAGAGGAAGAAAAAATTGACTTTAAGAAAATCTTATTTCTATTGCGTCGTCAATGGAAATGGGTAATATTTTTTGGCACCATTGGACTATTAGGTTCTTACGGTTATACAAAATTTAAAAACCCCTCTTACACAATAAGTACATCCATATTAGTTCCTGAAAAATCAAATGGACTAAATATGCAAGATCTATTTCATGGAGCCATTGATGCGCCTAAAAACAACATTTACAATCAGATAGAAATCATTAAATCCTATCACACCATAAATCAAGCCCTATTAAATTTGAACTGGCGTACGAGTTGGTATAATAAGGATCTGTTTATTTGGAAGGGAATATACAAGCAGGAGCCTTTTGATGTTCAGGAAACTCCTAATTTTATAAACCCCAAAGATATTGCCATTTATATTACACCCCTAAATGGCAATTATTATAATGTATTAATTAAAGGACAAATACTACAAAATAATTCATTAATTAATATAAAAGTGGATGCTTCAGGAGAATATGGACGGCCATTTGTAACCAACCAATTCAATTTCACGTTACTTAAAAAGGTGAACAATAATGAATCTCCTCATGGTAAATATTATTTTGTGTTTAACGACCTAAATAATTCCATTTTGAGCTACCAGGAAAAGCTCACTGCAAGCTTGAAAGATAAAAAAGGTGACATTATTCAATGCTCAATTGTTGGTGAAGAGCCACTGAAAGAGAGTGAATTTCTGAATGAATTGATTAAGGTTTACACTGAAGGTAAAATGGATTTTCAAAATGAAGCTCAGCGAAGATCTCTCGAATTTATAAATACCCAACTTACAGGTATTTCCGATTCATTAAATACTGCTGGCACAAAATTCACCGAGTTCAAATCGAAGAATAATATCATAGATTTAGGGGCGGAAGGAACTCTCGTGATGAATAATCTGAAAGATATTGAAACGGAAAAAGCAAAAAGTCAACTTCAACTTGATTATTTTCAAAACCTCCTTAAATACCTGAACAACACTAGCGACCTTAAACAATTGGTATCACCTTCAGTTGTTGGTATTCAAGATGTTTCACTCAATGCACTGGTACTTAAATTAGGTGAGCTGTATAACCGCCGACAGGTTCTTTCGTTTAGTGCCAAAGAAAACAATCCCACATTGGTAATGATCGATAAGGAATTAAACCAAACACGCAATCAATTGAATGAAAATTTAAGGAACCTTATCGATAATGCCAAAAAGAATATGGATAGCCAAAAAGAAAGACAGGACCGAATCAGTGTTCAAATGAATAAATTACCACAAAAGGAACAGCAAATGGTCAACATCCAGAGGCAATTCAACTTAACAAATGAGATATACACTTTTCTTCTGCAGAAACGTGCAGAAACAAACATTACACTGGCTTCAAGCCTCCCTGATGTACAAATAATAGATGTGGCCAGACCTCAAACAGCAAGTCTAATAGGATTAAGCCAAATAAAAATCATGATTATTGGTTTCATCTTAGGAATTGGAATTCCCCTTGGGTATATTCTTTTCATTAATTACTTTGACGATCGAATACGCACACAGAAGGATCTTGAGAATTATACCAATATTCCAGTACTGGGAAACATTATGCATAGCATATCAAATTCAGATCTATTTGTTTATGAAAATCCCAAATCAAATATTGCAGAATCATTCAGGGTGTTACGTACCAACCTTCAGTATATGGTTGCGGGACCATTGGGTAAAGTGATATCTATTCATTCAACTAATCCAGGAGAAGGAAAATCATTCACTGCGATCAGCTTATCGATTATTTTGGCAATGAATAATAAAAAAGTTCTACTCATAGGTGCCGATATGAGAAAGCCAAGGTTACATAAAACATTTAAAATTCCTAACGAAAACGGTTTAAGCTCCTACCTCATCGGGATCGATCCTCTAGAGCAGGTTATTATCCCAACATTTGTGGAAAATCTTTCGTTGTTGCCATCTGGTCCAATTCCACCAAATCCAGCTGAAATTCTGAGTAAGCCAGAAATGAAAAACATGCTTAATGTGGTTCGTGCTCAATTCGATTATATCATCATTGACAATGCACCAACTGCACTAGTTACCGATGCAAACATTATAAGCCATTTAGCCGATTTAAATATCTTTATACTTCGATACGGCATTTCGCATAAGAATCAACTTGAAGTTATCAATCAGTTTGTGGATCAGAAAACAATCGAAAATGTTGCTATTGTCGTGAACGATATTAAAATCAATTCCTTCGGACACTCTTATTTTAAGTATTACCAATATGAAACCTATCAGAATACTTATTATTCTGATGAAGCTACAGGCGGGAAAACCAGACGCAAAAAGAAAAAAGTGCCTGAAAGTGCAACAGAGAATGTTAAAATGATTGTATGATAGGATTATTCGAACATTTAAATCTTTCATAACCAAGTTATTCTTTAGTGATAATGAATGCGGTGGAGTATGTGTCCTCAATATTTTAACAATTTATAAATATAACGAGTAAGTTATAGTTCAACGACATTTTTCCTAGAAATATCGGAATGAAATCAAATAAGACCGCATTTGCCTCCATTCACGATTAAAATATAAATAAATGAAATTTGTCTCTTCTTTCAAACAATCATTGATAATCGCAATTGATTTTGATGGTACTATTGTAGAACATAGGTATCCTTTCATTGGAAGAATACGTCCTTTTGCATTTGAAACAATGGAGGCACTTCAAATAAAAGGACATCGCTTGATCCTTTGGACCTATCGCGCAGGAAAGAAACTTGACGAAGCCGTTAAGTTTTGCAGTTCGCATGGCATTGAATTTTATGCCGTCAATAAAAATTATCCTGAAGAAGTATGGGATGAAAATGAAAGCCGCAAAATATTAGCCCATATATATATTGACGATCATAATGTGGGAGGAATTCCTTCCTGGGGAGAAATGTTTAAAATAATATGCCCTGAAGAAGAAATTACTTTGGTAAAAGTTAAAAAGTTCTGGTGGAAAAGTTAAATAAATTAGAAAGTGTAAAAACAAAACTATGAAATATGCATTCAGCAAATCGGGTAGCTAAGAATACAGGTTTTCTATATATTCGAATGGCCATAACTGTGTTTATCTCCCTGTATGCTACTCGTTTAATTTTGAATGCTTTAGGAGCCACTGATTTTGGAATATTTAACGTAGTTGGCGGTGCAATAACAATGCTTACTTTTTTGAATGTTGCCATGGCATCGGCTACGCAGCGTTTTATGTCCTTCGCACAAGGAGAAGGAAACGCCGAAAAACAAAAAAGCATTTTTAATGTAAGTATAATACTACATTTTATAATTGGCTTTCTAGTATTATTATTATTAGAAGGGATAGGCTATTTTTTGTTCAATGGAATGCTCAAAATTGATCCAAGCAGACTTTCTGTTGCAAAAATGCTATATCATTTTATGATGATAAGCACATTCTTTACCATTATTTCTGTACCTTATGATGCCGTTATCAATGCTCGGGAGAACATGTTATTGGTAGCTATAATGGGTGTATTTGAGGCTTTGTTAAAACTCGGAGTAGCAATATACATCACATATTCTACAAATGACAAATTAATGATCTATGGTATTTTGATGGCAAGCATCTCCATTGTATTGATGGTTACCCAACGTATTTATTGTCATCTAAAATATGATGAAGTTGAGATTAATCTTAAAAAATACTTCCACAAACCATTATTTAAAGAGATGACCAGTTTTGCTGGTTGGTCGTTTTTAGGAAGTTCCAGCAGTATGATTGCCAATTACGGACAAGGAATTGTTATTAATATGTTTTTTGGAACAGTTGTGAATGCAGCACAGGGAATAGCCATGCAAGTTGGAGGTCAAGTTAGTGCCTTTGCAGGAACAATGCTCAAGGCATTAAATCCAATTATTTCAAAAAGTGAAGGAGCTGGCAATAGAACATTAATGCTTAATGCTGCAATGATGGGAAGTAAAATTTCTTTTTTTTTATTAATGTTTTTTGTAGTTCCTGTACTTATTGAGATGCCATTTATATTTAAAATATGGCTCAAAGAAATACCAACATATACAATAATATTCTGTCAATTATATCTAATCAGGCATTTGATTGATCAGATGTTCGTAACACTATCCACTACAATATCGGCTGTTGGTAATATTAAAATTCCGCAAATTTCGTTTTCATTGATAAACATAGTGCCTCTAATTATTTCATTTATTTTATTTAAATTAGGTCAACCTCCATATATGATCTATATTGTATTTATTATTTATTCTATTATTGTAGCATCTTTAACTATTTATTTTGCCAAAATATATTGCGAATTACCTGTTCCTTCCTTTATTAAAAATGTAGTTTTAAGATGCTTGGTCTCATTATTGTTTGTATTTTTACTTTCTTCAATTCCACTGGTTTTCATGGATGAAGGAATTATTCGATTAATAATAGTCTTATTCACTAATTTGAGTTCCTTTTCAATTTCAATTTGGTTTATAGGGTTATCTACCAATGAACGATCAAAATTAAAACAAATTATACAATCTTTATTAAAGACTAATCAAAAACAATTTTCTCAACAAATTCTCAAAACCTTATGAGTATTTTTAGCTTTATAAAAAGAAGAATAACATTCATCTATGTTCTGTATTTATATTTTACGCAAAAAATACATGACAAAAAATTGATTGGTGAAAAGAAATCCTACGGATTGGAAAATCCAGACTTATTTTTTTTCATAATACGATTAAATAATCCATCTTTAGGATTGATGGCTATATATAACTGCATCTTAGGTTATTTAAGAATAGCAGAAAATATGGGATTCATTCCTATTGTAGATTTGAAAAACTTCCCGAATGGCTATCTGGAAAAAGATGAAGTTGGCCAAATAAATGCGTGGGAATATTATTTTGAGCAACCAACTATATATACTCTTGAGGAAGTGTATAGAAGTAAAAATGTGATATTTTCTTCAGGTGTTTCTCCAAGAGAAGCATCACCGCAAGTTCTTGCAATTTTTCTGAACAACAAAAAGAAGTCAAAATATTACTTTCATTTAATAAACAAATATTTACGCATTAAAAAACATATATTACAACACGTCGATACTCAATATCTAAATATCATTGGAAAAAAAAGAGTTATTGGCACTGTTAGCAGAGGTTCAGACATAATAAATCTAAACGGCCATGCAATTCAACCCAAAATAGAAGAATTAATTGCTAGATCAAAAAAGATGTTATTGAAGTGGAATTGCGATTTCATTTTTCTTGCTTCTGAAGAGGCGTATGTTGTTGAAATTTTTAAAAAAACCTTCGGTGGTAGACTATTAATTAATGAGAGTATGAGAATCAATGAGTTTAAAAATTACATACCTTGGGTAGAAATTTCATTTGATCGTGAAAATAATAAATATCTTAAAGGTTTGGAATATTTAACTACAGTAATAATCTTATCAAGGTGCAATTGCATTATTGGATCATTAGTAGGTGCAACTGTTGGTGCATTGGCCATTAACGAAGGAACATATGAGAATAAATTCTTTTATGATTTAGGAGTATATAAATGAAAATTATTTAGGAGAAAAATAGGAACGGGGTGAAAAATAAATTAAAAAAACAAAATACGACGAATAGAAAATATTATTCATCATGCAAATAATTCAAAAAAATAATGTTAATAATACAAGCGACAGGGCAAACATGTAATCAATTTTGGATATATTCTAATTTTATAGCTGATTGTATAGAAAAAGAAGAGAAAATGGTTATTTGGGTTCCAGATGTTTCTCTTTACTATTTTCCGAATTTTCATAATTCTAAATGGATTTCATTTCCGTTATATTATGCTACATTTGCTAAAGTCATAGGACATAAACGTTATATACAAATTTTAACCATACTATTTGGGAATAAATTCATCATATCTTTTTTAAATGAATTTTTAAATAAATTGCCGGGCTTAACTTTTATCATTGCTAATGTAGGCAGAGAGAATAGCAAATATCGTATTAAACATTTCAATCAAATAAAGCACATATTAACTCCTGCCAAATTAATTACTGATGAAGTAGATACCTTTTTTTCAATTAAGAGAAACCAATGTGATATATTGGTGGGTGTTCATATAAGATATGGTGATTATCGGAATTTTATTGATGGAAGATATTTCTATACAATCCCAGAATACCAAACAATTATGCTTCATATAAAATCTCTATTCTCCGAAAAAAAAGTTTTATTCTTTATTTCTTCAAATGAAAATATAGATCTTTCACTTTTTACCAGGATAGAATGTTTTGCCATGCCCTCTACGTTCTCAGTTAAAGACTTATATGGTTTAAGTCTTTGTGATTACATTATTGGTCCTCCGTCAACATTCTCTGCTTGGGCCTCCTTATACCAAAATGTTCCTCTGTATTTTATCGAAAATTTAAATGAACATATTTCTTTAAATAACTTTATCTATATGAAAAATAAATGGTTATAAAATTATTTTACAGATTTAATTTTACTGTAACAGATTAGAGGCTAAGTGGTAATTTTGCAGGGCATAAGCAAGTATTTCTCAACCGGTGAAAAGGATTCTTATTAAAGCAAAATATTATATTAATGGAATCGTGTCAAAATGTATTTAGTAACATTGAACGTTACGGGTGAGTATCTTGATGCACAATACCATCATATACAACACTTCATCCTTAAATCCATCTGCGATGATCGTGCTGTTATTGATTAGGTATCCAGGAAAATAAATTCGATTTTGCCACAAGCAAAGCAAACTAAGCTGATCATTTGTGAAAGTAGTTGAGTAAAGAAAAGCGATCTGACCTACATGCAGGCACTAAAGTTCTTTGTAAAGCATTGCATCAAGGAATCCAAGCTAAATACTAGGACTGGAAGAATTTCAGACACGAAAGTGACTCGTATGACAACATTGGTTTTAAGCGACAAGGTAATCTTCATATACCCAGAAAGAAAAACTGCATTCCTGGAAGATTTTCCCCTGCTTACAACAGGGAATGTTTAGCAATGATTTGTATTTAAAAATCTATAAGTATATGACAGAAGAACATTTTTTTTCCCAAATGTATAATTAGCATTTTATCAGACAACGAGACATAACTTATAACAAAGAATTTAAATCTGTCAAAGTAGAACTAAAAGCAAAAAATAAATTTATGCTTCCAAAAAAAATATTTAACCTCGATAGTTGTTCTCTTACCATATTTCGGACAATTACCATCGTATTTTCGACTATGGTTTCAGTCTTGTGTTAATAATCCAACGATAAAATGGATTATATTTACTGACTCTGATGTTTCAAATTTACCTTCCGCTCTGAATTTTCAAATTGTCCATATTTCTTTTGTTGAATTCAAAAGAAAATTTCAAGATTATTTTAATTTTAAAATTGCACTTGAAAACCCATATAAATTATGCGATTTCAGACTTGTTTATAGATTCGTATTAGATGAATATGTAAAAGAATTTGATTTTTGGGGCTGGTGTGATTGTGATTTGATTTTTGGGAATATTCGAAATTTTGCTACTGACGAAATTTTATCTAAATGTGATAAGTTTTTAGGGCATGGGCATTTTTCGTTACATAGAACTATTAATAATGAATACGAGAAAATTGTAGAATCTGTTCGTTCTAGGGGAATATACGATAATAAGTATGTTTATACACACGAAGAACCTTTTGCAATAGATGAATATGATCATTTAGGTTTATCCTATACTTATTTAATTGCACATAATGATCGGTTTTATAGCGGATACACACATAATAATAATATATGCGATGTTGCATTAAAAATATATCCAAATTATGTAATTTGTATTAGTTCTGATTCAACTTCTACAAAACGGATATATAATGATATACATACAGAAATTACACATTTTCGAGATAGAGTAAATGATAAAATTACAGATTCTAAAATTGTTTTATACTCTTATAAAATGGGGACTTTGAATAGGTTGATAAATATCAAAAATAAAATTAGCTACGAAGAAATTTTATATATACATTTTCCAAAACGAAAAATGAAAATATGTTATGATGATATAAATAATTATATGATTGTTCCAAATAAATTTTTAGCTTATAATGAAAACCCGACTTTTGGATATTTTTGGTTATATGGAAGAAGCCGATTCATCGATTTTCGCAATTTGAGATCAAGATACAATAAATTTAAAACAGATATAAAATTATTTTTATTGAGAAAATTTGATTTGAAAAGATTTAATTATACTAAAACAGATTAATAAGTAAAATTTTATCAAATTACATTTTATCTATTTATAATCATAGTGTTGGTATTACCACTGCAATTAGGTTTAAGGAATACAAATAAAAGTTGTATCTATTCCTATCATCATATAAACTGACCTAAATTTCATTCCAAATACTTTTAGCAATTTTGAAATATTTACTATGAGGATCAATCAGAAAGAATCAGTAACCCCTACTATAACTATACGATATGTGTCATGGTCACTTTTTGCGGTTATGTTTGGTGTATTAATTATTCAGATTCTACAACTGCCGGAAGTTTCTTTATGGGCACTTCGTATTATTATAGTTTATATCGTATTCAAAAATTTAAATCGACTCATTGATTTAAGAAATATAGATAGGTGGGGGTTTAATTTAACTGTTATTTTCATTGGATGGCTATTAATTCAATTTTTTCGTGCAACATTTTATGCCGAAGGGTATTGGATGTGGAAGAATATTTTGGATCAATTGTTAATTATACTGTTTTTTATTGTAATTATTGTTAGCACCAATCTGAAATTGGTGCAAGAGTATTATCGTTTATATTGGAAATTTTTTCTTCCATTGATATTAATGTCATTTATAATTGATAAAACCCCCTTAAATCTCAGTTATGTTCCATTTTCTGTTCTTATGCTATTTTTTGCATTGATACCTAAAAATAAAAAATGGTATTTATTGGGTCTAATTTTATTTTATTTCGCTGCAAACACGCAAAGAAATGATATCATAAAGATTATAGCAGCTTCTTCAATTGGTCTTTCCATTTCCTATTTATTTCCAATAATTCCGAAGAAGGGTATCTATTTTGCACAAATGACCTTCTTAATTTTACCATTTATTCTTTTAGTATTAGGTATAACGGGTATATTCAATGTTTTTAAGATGGATGAATATATTAAGGGGGATTATACTCAAGAGGTAAAAACAACCAATGGAATTGAAGAGGATGATTTGACAGCAGATACTCGTACATTTATTTTTGAGAACGTATTTTATACAATGGAGAAGTATGATGCATGGATTATAGGGCGTAGTCCATCATTTGGAGATGAAGGGGTAGATGATTTTTGGGGTATTAACGAAATTTCTGGATTAAAAGGTAGGTTTGGCAACGAAGTGGGCGTTATGGATATATTACTGTGGTATGGATTAATTGGAGTATTTATTTACTTCCTTATTTATGTAAGGGCAAGTTATTTAGCTATTTACAAAAGTCGAAATAGGTATGCTAAATCTATAGGGCTATACGTTGCGTTTTTATGGATGTGGGCATTTATTTGGGAAAAGCCTTTATTTGAAACGTATTTTATGATGGATTTAATATTGTTAGGATTGTGTTTTTCTACCACATTCCGGCAATTTAATGATGATCAAATGGAATTATGGATTAGAGGTATCTTTCAAAAACAATAAACAGAAAAATTAAATATGAAAGTTCTGTGGTTATCAAACGTTATTTTCCCTGAAGCAAGTCTAGAATTAAAGATCAATGCACCCGTTGTAGGTGGATGGATGCATTCTGCAGCAATAGCACTTTTGGAATCAAATAAGGAAATAAAACTGGCTGTAGTTGCTCTTTATCCTGGGAAAGTATTAAAATGCATAAATAACTATACTATTCAATATTATTTAATCCCTACTAAAGGTGACCAAAGATACGATGTAATATTGGAATCGTATTATCAACGTATCAATGAAGAATTTACTCCTGATTTAGTCCATATACATGGAACAGAATATCCTCACTCTCTGGCATGGATAAAAGCATGCGGTATAAAGAAGGTTGCAGTCTCTATCCAAGGTCTTGTAAGTGTATATACAAAATATTATATGGGAGGGATTTCACAGAAAGAAATAAATGGATCTATAACTTTTAGAGATTTTATTAGAAATGATTCCTTACTTAAGCAACAAAATAAAATGCGTCAACGAGGAAGATATGAGTATGAATTACTAAAAAATATTAATTATATTATAGGAAGAACTTCATGGGATAAATCGAACACCTGGGCCATCAATTCCGATGCTAGTTACTACTTATGTAATGAGACGTTAAGAGGAACATTCTATAATTTTGAGTGGAAATTTGAGAATTGCGAAAAGCATACAATATTTCTCAGTCAAGCCCATTATCCGATTAAAGGAATTCATCAGGTGATAAATGCCCTACCGATTGTGTTAAGACACTTCCCAGATACAAGGATTTACGTAGCTGGTAATAATTTTATAAGTACATCTATATTCACAAGAAATGGATTTGCCAATTATCTTACAGGATTAATTAAAAATTATGGCATTGGGGACAAGTTCATTTTTATGGGTCTACTAAATGAGGAAGATATGGCGAAACAGTATTTAAAGGCGAATGTATTTGTTTGCCCATCAAGTATAGAGAATAGTCCTAATTCTGTTGGTGAAGCTCAATTGCTTGGATTACCTTGCATTGCTTCCTATGTAGGTGGAAATATGGATATGATTAAAGATCATGAAACCGGATTTTTATATCGTTTTGAGGAAACAAGCTTATTAGCCATGAGAATATGCGAAATTTTTGCCAATCAGAATTTGGCAGAAAAGTTAAGTAAAAATAGTAGAATTATTGCTCTGAAACGACACGATAAAAAACAAAATGCAGAATCTTTGAATCAAATTTACAGGTCTATATTGAATGAAAACACATCTGATTTATAAAGCATTATATAGGTTGCTTGCGATTTTGAAACGTCAATTTGACACATTGCGTTGTCATGTGACATTTTGGGGCAATAACGTTAGTTATAAAAATTTTCATTCAAATGGAGTTCCCCTAATTTCGGTGGCCAGAGGTGGTTTTTGTAAAATGGGCGAAAATTTCACTATGATCAATGGAGCACATGGTAATCCTATAGGATGTTTTCAACCCTGCACTTTTTTTGTTGATAAAGGAGCAAAACTAACAATAGGGGATCACGTAGGTATCTCTCAAACTGCAATAATTTGTCATAATAATATTTTCATTGGAAATAATGTAAAAATAGGCGGTGGTGTATGTATTTATGATACTGATTTCCATGCATTAGACTATCGATATAGAGCTATCCAAAGCACTGATTTTGCTCATAAAGTCAATAAGCCTGTTACGGTAGAAATGAATGTTTTCATAGGTGCACACTCATTGATATTAAAAGGTGTAACTATTGGAGAAAATTCAATCGTAGGGGCAGGGTCTGTCGTTACTAAATCAATTCCTGCCAATCAGATATGGGCAGGTAATCCGGCAAAATTTATAAGAAACTTATAATTAATGAAATCTATTGCAGTCCTTCTTACTTGCCACAACAGGCGAGAGAAAACTTTAAATTGTTTAAAATCAGTATATGGAAGCAATCTACCGGAAAATCATATTTTGGATGTTTTTCTTGTAGATGATGGTTCAACTGATGGAACTTCAGAATTTGTCCTAAAAGAATTTCCGGAAGTTAATCTTATTCATGGAAATGGACATTTATTCTGGAACAGGGGCATGTACCTTGCATGGACAACTGCGATAAAAGTGAAGGAATACAATCTATATTTATGGTTGAATGATGACACTCGTATATTTAAAGATGCGATAAAATTGATGATAGATTATTCACAAATGTCGAATAATAATCGAATAGTCGTTGGCGCTACATGTTCAGAAGTTACTGGAAATGTAACTTATAGTGGATTCAAATTACCTGCCATAAAGCTTATACCTAATGGAAATTGGCAGGATTGTGAATTTTTCAATGGTAATATTGTGTTAATTCCCTCATATATATATCGCCAAGTAGGAATTATTGATAAGCAATTTAGACACAATTTAGGCGATATTGACTACGGAATGAGAGCTTTAAAATTAGGTTTTGTTCATTCCCTTTCACCCTTTTGTTTGGGAATTTGTGAAGATCATGAAATAGACCCTCCATGGAGAGATAGTTCAATTTCAATTTTTAATCGATTAAAGTATTTATATAGTCCATTGGGTAACAATCCATTTGAATTTTTCATTTTCGAAAGAAGACATAACGGATTATATTTAGCAATCATACGGTTTTTTTCAAACCATTTAAGAGCAATAAGACCTAGTTTATGGAAATAGATGAATACTATATGTTAATTTCAAAATAAAACATAAGTAACTATTTATTTACTCTAACTTACTAAATATTTGATAATTATAGAAGTGCAAGTTTTTAAGATAATAGGTATAAGCGCTTAGGTCGCACTGTCTAATCTACTGTATTCAGCCTGATTGGCTTATATTTTACCATCCTTTTTATGAGGTTATCAAATATACCCCCCATATTTCCACGTCTGTTGTTCCTATAA
>Ga0209100_1001417_pt1 | contig 16384 bp, 12 predicted proteins | sample lystaG_FD_185480 | JGI IMG/M metagenome (GOLD analysis project Ga0209100, IMG submission 185480) | Glacier valley bacterial and archeal communities from Borup Fiord, Nunavut, Canada, to study Microbial Dark Matter (Phase II) -... | ecosystem: Environmental > Aquatic > Freshwater > Ice > Glacier ...
TACTACGTATTTTATTTTCGAGGTATCTTTTGTATGGATCCCTGATGTATTGCGGAAGATTGCAAAAGAAGGCGAAACTTGGAATTTTCGTCGGTAACTGTGTAATATATTTTATTTTGATATATTTTCCCTTGTATGCAGGTGGTGGATAAGCCTCAATGAATCCCAAAAGCAATTCGTTTAGCTTCGAAGTTGCAATATGTCGGTTTCTGTTTTCGAAAACCATCATCGCTTCTTCGAGAATTTTTAGAATGCGTTGTTTCGTAAGAGCGGAGGTAAAAACAATCGGAATATCGGTGACCGGGGCGAACTTTTCAAGAATATCATTCTCGAAATTCTTCATTGTACTGTTATCTTTTTCAATAAGATCCCATTTATTCACCACAACAACGATACCTTTTTTATTTCTATGGATAAGGTGAAAGATGGTAACATCCTGACCTTCAACGCCACGTGTTGCATCAAGAACAAGGACACAAACATCCGAATCTTCAATCGTACGAACCGACCGCATGACCGAATAGAACTCAACATCTTCGGCAACCTTTGTCTTTTTACGCAATCCTGCTGTATCAACAAGAATGAAATTATGACCGAATTTATTGTAGTGCTGTGCAACTGCATCACGCGTTGTACCAGCTACTTCGGTAACAATATGACGATCCTCACCAACTAATGTATTGATTATTGATGATTTGCCAACATTTGGTCTTCCAACGACAGCGATCCTTGGAATCGTCTCATCAACCTCAGTTTCTTCCACTTTGGGAAGAAGCTCCACGATTTCATCGAGCAGGTCACCTGTTCCGGAACCATTGATAGACGAAACACAAAAGAGTTTTTCTATTCCTAACGCATAGAATTCGTTGGCATCTAAACTGCGCTGATGATTATCGACTTTATTAACTACAGTGACAACCGGCTTTCTATTTCTGCGGAGTAAATCAAAAACTGACTCATCAAGCTCCGTTAATCCACTCTCTACATCTACAAGAAAAACAATCACATCGGCTTCCTGGATGGCAAGATTTGCCTGACGACGAATCTCTTCTTCGAATACATCATCCGATCCCGAAACATAACCTCCTGTATCAATGACAGAAAACTCAACACCGTTCCATATTGATTTTCCGTAATTCCGGTCACGTGTTACGCCTGGCATGTCATCGACAATTGCGGCACGCGATTCTGTTAAACGATTAAAAAAAGTCGATTTCCCAACGTTTGGTCTACCGACGATTGCTACTATACTACTCATTATCTGATTTTTCTTTTTATTGAATCTCGTAACCGAAATTACGTAACTGGCTCTCTTTATCGCGCCAGTCTTTTGCGACCTTAACGTACGTCTCTAAAAACACTTTCTTCCCAAAAAACTCTTCCATATCTAATCGGGCTTCCGTTCCGACTCTTTTGAGCGCTTTCCCCTGGTGTCCGATGATGATCCCTTTTTGTGTGTCACGGGCTACGTTAATGACAGCCATGATACTTAGCAAATTTGGTTCGTCTTTGAATTCTTCTACTTCGATTTCAACAGAATAGGGAATCTCTTTGTCGTAAAACAGCAGGATTTTTTCGCGGATGATTTCCTGCGCGAAAAAACGCTCATTCCGGTCGGTCAGTTCATCTTTTGGGAAAAACGGAGAACCTTCAGGAAGATTGGCGAGGATCCGTTTAAAAACATAGTCAAGATTGAATTTCTCTTTCGCAGAAATTGGCATAACCTCAGCGTTGGGAATAAGTTCTCTCCATTTTCCAACCAACTTGATCAGATTTTCCTGATCGGTAAGATCTATTTTATTAATCAACACAATTACAGGAACTTCTGCTGATTTAATTTTTTCGAGGTAATCAGCATTTTTTGAAAAATCTTCAACTACATCGGTCACATACAATAATACATCGGCATCAACCAAAGCCGTATTTACAAAACCGAGCATCGACTCCTGGAGTTTGTAGGCAGGTTTTAAAATCCCGGGAGTGTCAGAGTAAACAATCTGAAAATCCTCTCCATTGACAATCCCTTTGATACGGTGACGCGTAGTTTGCATTTTCGAAGTAATAATCGAAAGTTTTTCGCCTACCATTGCGTTCATCAAAGTCGATTTTCCGACGTTTGGATTCCCGATTATGTTGACAAATCCTGATTTATGTGCCATTGTGCCTGTAATTATTCCTAAATTTTTGCAAAGATAGTAATTTCAGGCGAATAAGAAGCCTGCCCTCCGGCGAGGGTTCATCCGGTGAGCAGGCTTAACAGTATGGTAATACGAATAATAAAGTGGTTAAGGATGAAGAAGGTTAAAGTGAAAAGGATAAAGGATAAAGTATGACAGCAATAATCAGGATAAAAGGCAGAACAATTTTGTTCAAAAATGACATTTCTGGATTTTCGTAACTATATGCTTTTCCGCGCTTCATTTCCTCGGCCTTTTTAAGATTTCCACAGAACAAAACCCAATCCCCATTCTATAAAATCGACTTTAAACTCGTGTGCTTTAAGTGTTATCGAAGGTACAAACCTTTTGGCAATGATATAGCGAACTCCGAGTCGCTCGTAATAAAACGGATCGTTTGGACTGGGGTTCCGAAGGTAAATTCCAAGTTGTGTTACAATTGACAATTGGTTAAACGTGAGTTCGTGACCGCCAAAAAATCCAACAGCAAGCTTATTTTTCAGGAGATTCTCCTTTTGAGTGAAGTAAAGGGTTCCTTCATCATAAAACAGGTCAATACCTGTGCTTAACCTGCTTTTATGACTAATTCTATGGTAAAAACCTGCACTTAAAGTTCCGGCTGAATAATGCCTAAAGTAAGTAGCCTCGTCTTTCACGCTCCAGGATGTGAATACCATAATTGATGAGCTTTTTACGATAGGATCGACAGGTTCTGTATTCAACTCCGTGTCCGATTGCGGAAAGGAATAACGTAGTCCGGTTTCCGCTCCCAACATGTTGATCCCTTTATTTGGTTTCTTCATATTTCCATTCGAATAGTGATATCCGCCGGCAGAGAGGAGCATGTCGAAGTTTTGACCTATTTTGATGGAGGTATTCAGATTTATTGAGAAATAAGCTGAACATTTAGAGCTCATTGCAATATTTATTTTGTCTTGCTCATTGTATGGATTGAATCCCCATGCGAATCCAAGATGCATTCCCAGATCGAGTTTCAATTTTGAATTAGGTGACAATGGCAGATTTATAAAAGAATAAGCTGCTGTTGGATTTCCTAATGATTTTGTAGTTAGGTAATTGTGCGATAGTCCAATGCCTATCTCGGGATAATTGTAAACCCGCTGCCATTCTTTCTGTCCCCGTGTTTTTAATCCCAATCGTGCATTAAAAAAAGAAACGGGACCAGCGAAAAGTCTCATTTCGGGGTGATGCGGGTATAATCTTCCACCTCCACCTGTAAGATCGAAAAATAGATTATTTTGTTGAGCGTTGCTGCTAAATGACGCTAATAGTATGAAAATCAATAATAAAAAACACGGTTTGGTCATTGCTTTATTTTGAAAAGGTGGTTGTCAGATCGGATTAAATCTACAACTTCAGTTTAAGACCTCAAATATAAGTCCCTTTTACCTATTTTTGCCTTTTAGAAATCACAAAGATGTTAATGATGATCAGAAAAACTGTAATTCTATTATTTATTATCAATTCGATGGTGATCTGCTCCGGAAAATTGCTGGCTGTAAACATAAATAGCCCGATTCCCGAAAAGGAAATGAATGCAGGAAACCAAATTGGAGACTCATTGAAGTGGAGCGTTGATTATCTGAATAAACTTCTCTATTCCGGTGGCGAATGGTACCTTACAGATCGTAATTACAAGAAACCAATTCAGGGCGTACTGAATTATGCCGAAAATGATCCGTTGGATACCGTAGTGGTTAATGTAAACCGGTTATTAAGCGACGATAAAGTGGGTTACCTTTTGGACAGGCGCCCACAGGATATTCGAAATGTTAAGGGAATAAGCGGCTACCTATCGGCCGAAGAGATCAAAAAAGGGGTGGAAGCTATTCGGAAAAAAGTACTTGATAGTCTGAATATTGCAAAAATAATTGTTCCAATGGTACGTTTGGAGAATGAACTTTTGAAGGCTCCCAATGTTCCTGAAGGAAATCCTGAAATTCTATGGGGAACGAAACAAAATGATTTGCCTCCTGAATTTGTGGCGAATATGAATAACCGGATTGCAGCAATGCAGTTTCCGCCCAATATGACCGGTTCCGCGATGGATTCTGCCCGCTATGAGCTATTTACTTCCTATCGGACGGTGTTTAATGATTCTGTTTTGAACAGCTGGCGCGAAAGAATAATTTTCTCTTACCGAAACGAATACATTTCGGAGCAGGCTGATTTGAGAATCATGGCTTTTAAGAAGTCGGTAGAAGCACACAACTATCGTATTTTGGCTGAATATAACGATAAAGCTGTCAGCACTGTCAACGATTCGCTGAAGATTGCATTGCGCTATCTTACGATCCATGCCGAAGCCGATTCAGCATTGGTCCGACTGGTTAACTTAAAAGATGAAAAAACTCAATTATGGACAGCCAATCGTCCGATGGCCCCGATCCGAATGTTCCTTAAAAATGCACAGAACGATTCACTAAGTGTTGTATTGGTCAGTAATGGAAAGGGAGAGTTAAAATTGGTAATTGATGATGGAATTAAACTGACCCGGTTTTCCGAAACTCAAAACCGCACAATCATTTTTGACGAAAAGGCGCTTGACAGAAAGTTACGCAAAGTAAAAATGAATAAAATTGTATATCCCGCCTGGACTTTAAAAGGGAATGGATCGGTTGGGTTTACGCAGACTTCCTTATCGAACTGGGCAAAGGGTGGAGAAAGTGCAATGGCACTGCTGATAATGAGTAAGTATGATGCAAATTACTCGAAGGATAAAGTAAAATGGGAGAATAGCGGTGAATTCAGGTATGGAATCAGTAAAACCAAAACGAGGGGTTTAGAAAAGAATGACGATAAAATTGAGTTTCAAAGTCGTTTTGGTTATTCTGCCTTTAAAAAATGGTATTATTCTGCAGAAGGAAACTTCAGGACCCAGGTTGCAAAGGGATATACATACCCCGAAATGTCGAAACCAATTTCGGCGTTTATGTCGCCGGGATACCTGACAATGTCTGTCGGTCTTGATTATAAACCGAACAAAAATTTCTCACTCTTTATTGCGCCATTCACTTCTAAAACCACTTATGTAAACGATACGGCCATGATTGATCCGTCAACATATGGTTTGGAACCCGGTACAAAGAAGCTTTGGGAGCCTGGTATTATCGTTAAGGCATTCTGGCGCCAGGAGCTGAGCGAAAATATTACCTACGAAACCAAGGGTGAATTTTTCAATAATTACAGGTACACTTTTCAGAAATTTGCCTTCGAGTGGGAACAGGTACTCATCATGCGTGTCAATCGTTTGATTAATGCAAGGATTATGACACAGCTGATTTACGATTACAATACCAAATTCCCGATTCTTGATGCTAGTGGTCTCGAGATTGGACGCACACCAAAATGGCAATTTAAAGAGCTATTAACGATTGGGTTGTCTTACAGGTTCTGACAGGAAAAAATCATTACTGAAAAGTTGGAAGAATTTATCTATTTTTGAATGGAATGATTTAATATACAAAATGAAAGATTTCAAGAAATATTTTAGGTTAGACGCTTCACCAGCTGACTTATACAATGCGCTTACCAATCCAGTGATGATCGAAATCTGGTCGGGCGAGCCAGCCGTCATGAGTACTGAACCTGGAAGTGATTTTTCACTTTGGGATGGCGAGATCGTAGGGCGCAACGTCGAGTTTGTTCCCAATCAGAAAATTGTTCAGCAATGGTTTTTTGGAGAGGAGTCTGACTCTGTGGTTACGATTAAACTACATCCGGATAAAAGCGGAACCAATGTTGAAGTTCACCAGACTAATATTCCTGATGACGCCTATGATAATATGGTTGAGGGATGGGAGTCCGATTATTTTGGAAGCCTTAGTGAATTATTTGATTAACAACAAAACCAAACACTTCGAGTGGTTGTAAAGGCCCTTCGAGGGTCTGAAAAAGACCGCTCGAAGGTCTTAACTTTTAATATCCAGTCTCATTGTATAGTCGTCCATTACAAAGCCGGCGCCAATGTCTGTAACAACGGACCCCGTATTTATAAATCCCAATTTGTCGTATGCCTTTAAGCTGTTGATATTGTTTTTATTGACAGTAAGTGTAATTGCTGTTGCACCAAGCTCTTTGGCTCTGCCGATAATGAAATTCAACCCGGTCTTACCCAATCCGGTTCCTCTTTTTTCCTTGATAATATAGAATTTGCTGAGAAATAAATCATTCCCCGATGGCTTTATGCAGATGTAGCCCACGGGTTCTGCAAGATGATAAATTAAGTAATACTCCTGATTTTCGGTCTTGACTTGTCTTTCAATTGCTTCTTCTGATTGAAAAGATTTTATCATATAATTTACCTGCTCCTTTCCAATGATTGGAACGTAATATTCGTTCCAGATGGTTGAAGCCAGATCAGCGACTATTTCAATGTCTTCTGGCGATTGAACGCTTTTGATGATCGTTTTATTGCAGACCAGATTGTTATAAATGCCCAGGTTTTCTTCGTCAAAACAGCAAAATAGTACTTTTTCTATTTCCGGATGATCTGTCAAGAAAAATTGAACTGTTTCAAATGCAATCAAAGCCGCTTCCTGCTTTGGAAAACCATAAACGCCGGTACTAATATTCGGAAAAGCAATTGTCCGGATGCTGTTTTCTAAAGCGATTTGGAGGCTCTGCCGGTAGCATGAGGCGAGCAATTCTTTTTCGTGATTCTTCCCGCCATTCCAAACAGGTCCTACCGTGTGAATGACATACTTTGCCGGCAATTTAAAGCCGGGGGTCATTTTTGCCTCACCTGTATTACAGCCATTGAGCAATTCACATGCTTCAAGCAGTTGCGATCCTGCTGCCCGATGAATTGCTCCGTCAACACCTCCGCCACCTAAAAGTGAACGGTTTGCTGCATTTACAATCGCATCAACATTTAGTCGGATAATATCTCCCCTGATAATTTCAATCTTTGCCATTTTTGATACTGTATTTTTTCAAAAGCAGAGGCTGTCTAAATTCGATTGTTTTAGACAGCCTCGCCGTAAAATCAAAACCTCTTTTTATTTGAGAAGTTTGGTAGTCAGATTTGTAACGCTGGTTTGAATCGCTTCAAACGGTTTGCCATCCTTTGTCGAGTCCTGTTCAACGAAAAAGTATTTCATTCCTGCTATCTTTTTGGCAGCCAGTATTTCCTTGAAATCGATAAGACCGGCGCCGACAGGGGCGAAGTCATTTGTCGCAGGTTTGTAAAATGGTGCCTCTTTGGTAAACATATCCTTCATATGGAAAAGCTGGAACCTGCCCGGGTATTTTTTGAACATCTCAACCGGATTTTGGCCAGCTTTAGTTGCCCAGAAAAGATCGAGTTCCATTGTGACAAGATCTTTGTCTAATTCAACCATAAAGACATCATAGTAAGGAATCTTACCTTCCACCGTGTCGAATTCGAAATTGTGGTTGTGATATCCGAACTGAATTTTGTGCTCTTTCATGATACCACCTACTTTATTCCATTCGGCCGCCATCTTTTTATAGCTGTCGAGTGTGGTACGGGCTTCTTCAACTACCCAAGGCTGGATGCAATATTTTACACCGATTTTGGCATGGTCTTCTGCCATTTTCTTTGCATTGTCGAGTGTAATGCCTAAAGCTTCAACCTGTGTATGGCTGCTGACAATATTCATGCCGAGGCCATTTACCAACTTCTTAAATTCAGAGGGTTCGTAACCATAGAATTTACCTTTTTCATAGCTCGCGAGTTCAAGGTTTTTGATTCCGATATCGGAAATCTTTTTCAATGATCCTGGAACGTCTTTCGCCATGGCGTCACGGATTGTATACAATTGAAGACCAATGCCGAAAGTCTTTGGATCAGCTGCTGACAAAGCCGATCCTGCAGCAGCTTTAAAGGAATACTGAGTCAGTGCAAAAGCGCCTAATGCTCCGGTTGCTGACATTAGTAAGAAATTCCTTCTCGATTGTGTTGTTTTCATAATTCCTGATATAATATTTAATAAAAATCGCTTTTACTGGGGACTAAAATCAAGCACTAAAAATAGTAATAATCTTGCAGAAGAATACCGGATATGAAATGTTGTTATCATGCCTCTTTTTTACTTTTCCTGCTTCGGGTGGTGCGTGCTTTGAGTAGCATCTTGCAATTTCCGATCAGCTCGTTCAATTCCTTGGCAGGAGTTACGTAGTCCAGTTCGTCAAATTCCGAACTGCAAAATTCGAACGCATCGAAAAAGTCAGTCAATACAATATTGAGCTCCTTTCGGATGGCGTGTGAATCAACCTTTTCAATAGCGGCATCACTCTCCAAACGTTGCATATACAAATTTTCGAACCGCGTATTCACATTACGCAACTCCCCGAATATAATTGCAAGATTCAGTGCTTCGGCAGCTGTTTTCACATCGGCTTTCGCATCGTAATCATCCAGCAGGTTGATTGTGCGCTGAGTGCTAATATTGTAACTAGTTTTGGCAATGGCGCGTCCATGAATATCGAGAAAACGTTTTAAAACAATAACATGCGGAGCGATTGCAGGAATGGTCAGTTTACGCATCGCTTTTACGATTCTCACAATAGCGGTGAACAGATTGGCGCGTTCGGCAGCAGTATCCCGCACCGATTTGGTTAATGCATTGCACAGGTCCTGTTCCTTTATTTTGGAAAGGATGGGCAACATTGCCGTGAGTTTTTCGAAGGCCTTTTTCAGGTGAAGCGCTTCCGGATCGAAATTTCCGAATATCTCAACAAGTTGATTGACGAAAATTGAATACTCGCTGTTGCGCAGATGGTTTAAATGCAGACGAATAATTGTTGTTTTCATAGCAAATCAAGGTTAAACGTTTGATCCCGATGATATCCGCAACGAATTTATATATAATTTAAGATGATATCATTTGTTTTCGATGATATTTTTTAATATTCTGAAAATATTTTTAGCGTCCGCAATCAGCGAAAAAACAAAACATTTTTGGGAAAGAGAAACGCCTCAAGCGGCAAGTAAAGTTTGTGTTGAATTAAAACAGCGCAGATAGCGGCGGATTGGATTAATTTAGGAATTTATTTCCGCACTTCGCCACAGTTAGGATTACTTTTGAAATATATTTGCGCAATTGGCGACGGAATAAATTATTTTATAATTGAGCGCGCGCAATAATAGATTGAGCGAAATCATCTCAAATAATGATAATATCAATGTGAGATTGATTTAAAAAAAACGGGGGAATTAAAATGAATGGAATTGAAGGAGGTTGGAAGAAATGAAAATGAGACAATCTGAAGATTTTTCATCTTAAAATTGTCTCATTCAAATACTATTTCTTCGTCTGATTTGTGTAAACAACCGGTGGATGTGTCAGGGAATGATAAAGCAGCCATACTGCGGCGATTATAAACGGGATGCTAAGTATTTGTCCCATATTTAGCGCCATGCCGTTCTCGAATGCTTCCTGATTCTCTTTCACAAATTCGATCATAAAGCGTGAGAAAAAGATGCCGATAAAAAAGACGCCGGTAAGGAAACCGGTACGGTCCTTCATCCCCTTCTTCTTATAATAGAAATACATCATCAATCCGAATGTGATTAAATAGCAAAGCGCTTCATAAATCATTGTCGGATGCTTGGCAATCGTTTCATTGTTCCGGTCAAAAATAAATCCCCATGGTAAGCTGGTAGCCACACCATAAATCTCGGAGTTCATGAGGTTTCCGGTACGTATCATCGCACCAACAAGTGCAACGGGAACCAACAATCGGTCGAGCGTCCATAAGACAGGACGTTTGGTAACCCTTTTCGAAAAGATAATGACCGCGAGTAGAATCCCGAAGGCACCACCATGACTGGCAAGTCCCTGAAAACCTACAAATTTATATCCGTCACCCACTTTGGCAATCGGGAGAATTATTTCCATCAGATGTTGGGAATAATATTCCCAGCCATAAAAGAACACATGTCCCAAACGGGCGCCAACGATGGTTGCAATGATTACATACACAAAAAGCTTCTCAACCCACTCAGGATTCGATCCTTCGTACTTAAACATCTTCGTCAGGATCGAAAATCCAAAAAGGAAGCCCATTGCAAACATCAAACCATACCAGCGGATTGATATCGGGCCGAGACTAAAAAGCTCGGGACTGGGATTCCAGTGAATTGCTAAAAGTGTACTCATCAGAGGAAGTTATGAGATATGAGTTATAAATTTATGAGTTATGAATTGCGAATTACGAATTACGAATTACGGATTACGAATTCGTAATTCATAATTCATAATTCATAATTGTCTTCTAATCTGCTAACCCCTGTCCGTGGCAGTTCTTGAACTTCTTACCGCTACCGCAAGGACAAGGTTCGTTCCTGCCAACTTTAGGAGTCACCCGCACCGGTTGTACATGTGCTGGTTTCTCTTCCGCTTTATCGGCGGGTGCATGTCCGGAAGCATCACTCTTCTCTTCGCGGTATTTCGAACGGTCGGCATGATGGCCAACTGTTGGTGCTTCACGAACCTGATCTGGATCACTGATTGGAATCTGACCTTTCATCAGTGTAGATACAACCCCTTTATTCACCCGTTCCATCATTGCCTTAAACAGGTTAAATGATTCGAGTTTGTAGATCAATAACGGATCTTTCTGTTCGTAAGAAGCATTCTGAACCGAGGTACGAAGTTCGTCGAGTTCGCGGAGGTTTTCTTTCCAATGCTCGTCGATGGTTGCAAGAATTACCTGCTTCTCGTACGATTTTGTAAGATCAAGTCCTTGTGTTTTATATGCTTTTTCGAGGTTCGTAACAATATTGAATAACCGGATACCATCGCTGATCGGAACTACGATATTGTTGTAAACATGCGATTTGGTCTCATAAACATTCTTAATAACCGGCCATGCCTGTTTCGAGATTGCCTGTGACCGGCGTGTGAAATTGCCAATTGCGGCACGATAGATTTTATCGCTGATATCATCCGGTTTCATTTCACCTAATTCCTCATCGGTAACCGGTGAATCGAGCGATAACGAACGGATCAGATCGAGCCTGAAATCCTCGTAACCATCTTTTCCATTGGGCTGATGGATCTCGGTGATCGTTTCGCACATATCGAAGATCATATTGAGAATATCGACTTCGATACGCTCTCCGAACAAGGCATGACGTCGTTTTTTATAGATAACCTCACGTTGAGAGTTCATCACGTCATCATATTCGAGCAAACGTTTACGTATTCCGAAGTTATTCTCTTCCACCTTTTTCTGTGCACGCTCGATCGATTTTGAAATCATCGAGTGCTGAATCACTTCGCCGTCTTTCAAGCCAAGCTTATCCATAATGCTGACAATCCTGCCTGATGAGAAAAGACGCATCAAATCATCTTCAAGGGAAACAAAGAATTGCGAAGAACCCGGGTCACCCTGACGACCTGAACGTCCGCGTAACTGGCGGTCGACGCGTCGTGACTCGTGTCTTTCTGTTCCAATGATCGCCAAACCACCCAAGGCGCGTGTTTCGGGCGTCAGCTTGATGTCGGTACCACGACCTGCCATATTCGTAGCGATGGTCACCATACCCAACTTACCTGCCTCAGCTACAATATCAGCTTCGTGCTGATGGAGTTTAGCATTCAAAACCTGGTGCTTGACACCACGCATTTGCAACATTCGGCTTAATAATTCAGAGATTTCCACCGAAGTGGTTCCCACAAGCATTGGTTGCCCTAATTTATTCAGCCTGACGATCTCGTCAATAATGGCGTTGTATTTTTCTTTCTTTGTTTTGTAAACGTAGTCCTCGTGATCTTTCCGGATCACAGGCCGGTTAGTTGGGATCACCACTACCTCCAGTTTATAGATATCCCAGAGTTCACCTGCTTCTGTTTCGGCAGTTCCGGTCATCCCCGACAGTTTGTGATACATACGGAAATAATTCTGGAGTGTGATAGTTGCAAAAGTCTGGGTAGCATCCTCCACTTTAACACGTTCTTTCGCTTCGATTGCCTGGTGCAGACCATCAGAGTAGCGGCGTCCTTCCATGATACGACCCGTTTGCTCATCAACAATCTTAACCTTGCCATCAATCAACACATATTCAATATCCTTTTCGAACATTGTATATGCTTTTAACAATTGATTTACAGTATGAACACGTTCAGATTTGACCGCGAAATTCTGCAAAAGAACATCCTTCTTCTCGAGACGATCGGTCTCAGTCAACTCCTTATTATTTTGAATATCGGCAATTTCAGCGCCAACGTCGGGAAGGACAAAGAAACCGTTGTCTTCATTGTCTTTCGAGAGAATATCTATTCCATTATCTGTTAATTCAATTGAATTCAATTTTTCCTCAATCACAAAAAAGAGCGGATCGGTAGCAATGTACATGTTCTTGTTGTTGTCAGCCATGTAAAAGTTCTCGACCTTGAGCATTTTAGCCTTATTTCCCTCTTCACTTGTAAACCGGATCAGCGGTTTATGTTTGGGAAGTCCTTTGTATGCACGGAAAAGTGCAAGTGCACCCTCTTCAGATTCTTTACTGTTCGAAGATCCGATTTTCTTTTTTGCTTCAACCAAAAACTGGTTAACCAGGTCGCGCTGCGCTTTAACCAATCGTTCAACCGGTGCTTTTAATTCATCAAACAATTGATTTTCACCTTTTGGAACCGGACCTGAAATAATCAAAGGCGTACGTGCATCATCAATCAAAACCGAGTCAACCTCATCGACGATTGCATAATGATGTTTGCGCTGAACAAGGTCTGCCGGACTCACCGCCATATTGTCGCGCAGGTAATCGAAACCAAATTCATTGTTGGTACCGAAAGTAATATCTGCGTCGTAAGCTTTCCTTCGTTCGGTAGAATTAGGTTGATGTTTATCGATACAATCGACTGATATACCATGAAACTGGTAAATCGGTCCCATCCATTCGGAGTCACGTTTTGCAAGGTAATCATTCACAGTTACAAGGTGAACGCCACGGCCTGCCAATGCATTCAGAAATACAGGAAGTGTTGCAACAAGTGTTTTTCCTTCACCTGTACCCATCTCCGAAATCTTTCCGCTATGAAGTACGATACCACCAATAAGCTGCACATCGTAGTGAAGCATATTCCATTTTTGCACCGAACCTCCTGCAATCCACTCATTCTTATAAATCGCTTTATCACCATCGATTACGACAAAATCTTTGGTAATTGCAAGTTCGCGATCGAAGTCTGTGGCAGTCACAACAATCGTTTCATTCTCCATAAACCGGCGTGCCGTATCTTTCACAATTGAAAAAGCAATCGGAAGCACCTCGTTCAGTACCTCTTCTATCTTTTTAAGAATGATCTCTTCGAGTTTATCAACCCTGTCGTATAACTTTTCACCCTCTTCGATTGGAATTTCACCGCTCTCGGCTTGCGCTTTCAGCGATTCTATTTCTTCTTCTTCGGCCTTGATGTAATCGCGGATCTTCAGTCTAAGCTTTACAGTTTCATCTCTTAGCTCATCGTTGCTTAATGCAGGAAACCGCAGATATTCTTGTTTAATCGTCTGCAGAACAGGCATTAATTCTTTAATATCTTTTTGCGATTTGTTTCCGAAAAAGCTGGAAAGTACTTTAATTAAAAATGACATTACTTGTATGTTGTATGATTAATATCTATATAAACATTCAGGCACAAATGTAACTCAAAAGTTGTAAGTACCGAAATCTTTTTAACGAATGCTTTATGGTGTTTGGTGAATGGGGTAAGATTGATCGTGAATGAATAAAATTCACAAAAAAAAGAGTAAGTGAAACACCTACCCTTCTTAATCTGTTATTCTAAATGACATCGACTAAAAATCAATATCTTAGCCGGCGAAAAAGTTTAAATAAACGATCCATTTATGATCAGGCTTTTGCACCTGCAAATGGATCAACAAATACACGCGTCTGCATTTCGCGATCCATCATTAACATCCCCTGACCTTCGCCTTTGATCAATTTAAGATTGCGAAGAATTTGTTCAACATTGGCCTCTTCTTCAACCTGTTCGTCGACAAACCACTGAAGAAAACTCTTCGTTGCATGGTCGCTTTCCTTGATCGAAATTTCCATTAACCGATCAATCAGTCCGGTAACGATTTGTTCGTGAATCAATGTCCTTTCGAAAACGTCAACAACTCCCGAAAATTCAACCTGAACTTCCTCTATCGGTGTGAGTTTAACAACTCCACCTCGTTCGTTCACATAATCGAAGAACCGGGTTGCATGTGCAAGTTCTTCCTGGTATTGAATTCGCATCCAGTTTGCATATCCAGCCAGACCTTCGGACAGGAAATAGGCTGACATCGATAAGTACAAGTAAGCTGAATGAAATTCGGCGTTTATTTGCTCATTGAGAGCAACATCTACTGCTTTTTTTATCATAATTCTTCTTTTTAAAATTATTGTATTTCAAGATAAACAATCCAAAAGGAAAAATTCCTAATTATTCATTCAAACTAATTACTCATACGGCTATTCAGCAACTTCGACAATTCGTCCATAAACAGCTCAGTCGTAAGATAATTTTCAGATTTCAATTTGTCGCCATAGACTGATAGTGCTAAATCCTTGGTCATTTTACCAGATTCAACGGTGTCGACACAAACTTTTTCGAGCAACAGTGAAAAATCGATCAAAGGTTGGTTATTATCTAATTTACCGCGGAATGCAAGACCACGTGTCCAGGCATAAATGGATGCGATTGGATTGGTGGAGGTTGGTCTCCCTTTCTGGTACTCCCTGTAATGCCGGGTCACCGTTCCGTGAGCTGCCTCTGCCTCCATTGTATCGCCATCGGGTGTCAATAAAACGGAAGTCATCAAGCCAAGCGAACCAAATCCCTGGGCGACTGTATCCGACTGAACATCTCCATCATAATTCTTACAAGCCCAAATAAAATTGCCATTCCATTTTAATGAAGAGGCTACCATATCATCTATCAGGCGATGTTCGTAAGTAATGCCGGCAGCATCAAACTGAGGTTTGTAAACATTCAAAAATATCTCTTCGAAAACATCTTTGAAAAAGCCGTCATATTTCTTCAGGATGGTGTTTTTGGTAGAAAGGTAAAGCGGCCATTTTTTGGTAAGCGCCATTTTGAAGCAGGCGTGGGCAAAACCCCTGATCGAAGCTTCGGTATTGTACATCGAAAGGGCAACTCCTGCACCTTCGAAATGATAAACATCGTGTTCCTGTGCTCCCGAACCATCATCTGGCGTAAAGGTCATTGTCAGTTTTCCAGGACGATCGACGACAATATCGGTTGCGCGGTACTGATCGCCAAAAGCATGACGGCCAATCACAATTGGTGCTGTCCATTGCGGAATAAGTCGCGGCACATTCTTCACAACAATCGGTTCGCGGAAAATGGTTCCATCAAGAATATTGCGGATGGTTCCGTTGGGCGATTTATACATTTTCTTCAGACCAAATTCGGTCATGCGCGCTTCATCGGGTGTGATTGTTGCGCACTTAATACCAACGTGATATTTCTTAATCGCATAAGCTGCATCCACTGTTACTTTATCGTCGGTAGCATCGCGATGCTCAATGCCTAAATCATAATATTTAATGTCAATATCCAGAAAAGGAAGAATTAATTGTTCTCTGATCATTTTCCAGATGATTCGGGTCATTTCGTCGCCGTCGAGTTCCACTACCGGATTAAGTACTTTAATTTTTTCCATAGAAACGATTTTATTTTATAAATTATTGAACATCAAATTAATATTATGACAGTGAAAATTATAGATTGGTTATAGCAGCTTCATTGTGTTTATATAAGTTCTGAGAGTTAAAAATGTTCAAAATCCAAACCAAATTTTGCTTTTAAACCGGCAAGTGGCGGATACTTTTCGACCAATAAAGCCCACCTTTCGGCATCGGTATAAGGAACATGGGAAAGCTGGCTGGCATTTTCGGACACCTTAAACAGTATTTCAATTGCTTCATTTCGAAAATGGTGGCGCAAATAACTCTGCAGTTTTGGTTTCAGATCAAGTGCAAGCCGGTTTAACTGAAGTTCGGTATCGAGTTCATATTCGATCTGCCAATCATCCAGAATAACAGGTTCGCGGGCGCCAAGTGCCGATTTTAACTGAGGAGCATCAATCTTTTCGACAAAGGTATTCCATGCTTCCAGCAACTCTTGTTGCGAAAACGGATAGACTGTTTCATTGGTGGAATATTGATCTGCGGCAGTTTCAGATACGATACTTGTCTCTTC